>Ga0209542_10005017_pt1 | contig 26796 bp, 21 predicted proteins | sample RifCSPhighO2_01_FD_184028 | JGI IMG/M metagenome (GOLD analysis project Ga0209542, IMG submission 184028) | Soil microbial communities from Rifle, Colorado - Rifle CSP2_plank highO2_0.1 (SPAdes) (version 2) | ecosystem: Environmental > Terrestrial > Deep subsurface > Rock core/Sediment ...
CTTTGGTCTCTTCAAATAAGGATTTTACGTGTTCACGGAAATTAGAATAAGAATTGTTAATTGGTGCTAAAACCCACGCTCCTCCATAGTCGCTCATAGGGGGATTAAAAACATAATTTCCGTCCAGATAAGTTGAATAATAAGTGTATTTTTGATTGTCTTTTACTAAATCCCATAAATAATATGCTATATCCAAATCCATGTTCGTTTCCACACCGTGGTTTATTATTGTTGTGAACACTTCTTTTATGTTGTCTATGTCAAATAAATTTCTGGGAGAAAATGCGGATTTTACCGTTGCCTTGAGAATTAAATGCTGTCGCTTCATTCTCATCCAATCACTGCCTTCACTGTTGTTTCCTTTTCTAGAACGGGAAAATATTAGAGCCCTGTCCCCGCTCATCAACTCGGATCCTTTTGTAAAACTTACTGTCTGGTAGCCTTTGGTAACGTCTACCGGATACTGTGTGTCCGTAAATGTATTTTCCACGTCTATTTCTACACCTCCTAGATTGTCAATTAACCATTTAAAATCTTGGAAATCGGTTAAAATGTAATGATCCGGGCTAAGACTGGTGATTTCTTCTAAAGCTCTTTGTAAACTTTCCCACCCTCTTTGAATATAAAGTGCGTTTATCCTTCCGCCCTGAACCCATAAATCGCGAGGAATTGATATCAAAACCACTTTATTGACTTTAGGATTGATGGAAACAAGTATCATTGTATCAGTTCTGTAGGCCGCTTCGGCTTTACTTCTTCTGTCAATTCCCAAAAGAGCGATATTTAAGGACTTTTTTTCGGTTTTCATTAAAGACGCGAAGGGATTTAAGTTTTTATCGCTTTGTGAGGTTTCTTTCGTTAATAGAGTTTTAATTAATGGTCTGTTAAGTTGTTCGTGGGCTTTATTTCCTGTAATTATTGTTACTCCGGCCATAAGAAGAATTCCCGCAATTACCAGAATTGCTAAAAAAACTAATCTTTTCCTTTTTTGCGAGTATTGTTTGCTAAGGGGTTCACTAATTGTGAATGTTGGTGTTGATTCGACTGAAACTGTCATTATAAAAGGATAGTCGAAAAAGAGAGGTTGAGTCAATGTTATTTGCAATTGACTTTACTATATTTGAAATAAAGTTATAATGTGGTTAATTGCAACATATCCAATGGAGGTGACAGTGTTTCGTTCACTGTTTAAGAAAAAGAGGACTGTTTGCGAAGTCCGCGATTACCACGGCGAATGGACAAAAACAAAAAAAAGAAAAATTGTCGATGACAAGCTGTGGGCTTTGTGGAAATGCGATGACTGCGGCCTCGAAATTTGGTTACCTGTCCAGAGTAAGGGCATTATTGAAGGATAAATACTTGCCCTTATAAGATTCCCTACCTACCCCGCCGAGTATTCTCTTTAATACAAGGCAGCTGAAGGGTTAATACAGCTTTTGAGGGGTGCTCTTAAGTGGGTCAGGGTAATTTGGCAAGTTTAAGAGAAGAAACAACCTATCGAATGTGGTTTCTTTCCCATAATTTAAACCCCTTGCGCTAGTTAAGAAACTTTTGTACTATTAATTAGTAGCTATGAAAAGAAAAGTTCTCATTATAGAAGACGATATAGCCTTATATAATATGTATTCGACAGAGCTTTCATTGAGGGGATATGAAGTGCTGAACGTATCTGACGGTTCTAAAGCCTTTGAAGAAGTTAAAAAAGAAAAACCGGATTTAATCCTGTTGGATGTGATGCTTCCCCAAAGAAATGGTTTAGATATATTGGGAGATCTTAAATCTACTGAGGAAACAAAAGATATTAGAGTAGTAATGTTGACTAATTATGGAACAGATGAAAATATAAGCAAAGCCGTTGAACTTGGCGCCGAAGATTATATTTTGAAATATAATATAGTTCCATCCGAACTTAGTTCAAAAGTAAATGCTATTTTAGGCGACGAAAGCGATTCGGCAATCAAGTTAGTTGGATAAATAACATTAAACCGTTATGAACACATATAGAACCCTCTCCGAAGTATTACAAAGGCAAAATGTTTTTTTAGGTCCCGTTGCAGTTAATTTAGTAATAAAGAACTTAAATATTAAAACTTCCGCCAATAATGAAGTAGTCGAAATTTCAACTTCCGAAAAAGAAGTGCTGAAGTCTCTGGTGGATAAATTTGTAGAATTAGCAGGTCCTATAGCTACTAAACCTATAGAGCAGTTTATTCACTAATTAATTGCTATATAAATTAGCTCCCTTTATACTTAATTAATGATCAACTTGCCCGATCAATATTTATTGTATGTTTTTATACTATTGGTTGTGTTTCTAGTTGCTTCTGTCATTATAAATATCTTTAGGGGGAAGAGGATTAAAAAATTAACAAATGAATTACTTTCAAATAAACGACAGCTAAATAGCAAATTATTCGAATTGGAAGTAATTAATAATCTGGCGCAAAAAGGTTACTCTATTAATGTAAAAGAAGTTTTGGATACTTTTATAAATAGGCTGGATAATCAGAATCATCTTAAATATTGCGTTGCTTCATATATATTATTGGAAAACGGTAAAGCTCTTTTTAGGGCGCATTTGAAAGAAAACGTTTCTAACGAATATATAAATGACATTAAAAATAAAATGATTGAAAGTATAAAGTTAGTATCTCCGGGAGCTATGACTTCCAGAAGTTTGGAAGAAAGTTTAACAGGTGCAAGTGTAAATAACATAAGCAAGTTATCAGTAGTCTCATATTTTAATGTTCCTTTAGTGGTATCTAATGAATTTTTCGGTGTGCTTACTTTAAGTGGGTATAGTTCCAAATCATTTGGAGATGAAGATATTAAACTTGTTTACGAGATTTTTAATAATGCTATGAAAGCAATAACCAATTTGGGTGATTTGATAGGTCATGAAAAAGGAAAGCTGCAGGTAATGGTAGATAGCATGTATGACGGAGTGATAATGATTGATAAAAATTTCAGAGTTTTGATTGTTAATCCTGCAAGCTACAAACTAATGGGCATGGAGCAGGATCTGAACTTAAATATTTTTGACGTTTTCGATTATTTCTCCGGAACTTTTTCGTTAGAAGAGAAGTTAGCAAAGGTGTTTGCTACTGGAAAAATTGAATCCGTATCTGAACTGAAAATCGGAGATAAATATTACGAAATTGTCGTCATTCCGGTTAAGGCTAATGAGGAGATAATAGGCGGGGGTATATTAATTCATGACCAGTCGGAAGAAATGGAGTTGCGGAAATTAAGACAGGATTTTACCGCAATGATGGTACATGAGTTAAGGTCGCCATTAACTGTTATTAAAGGGACTTCGGATTTATTGATTAAAGAATACAAAAACCTTAGTTCGGATCAGGTAAATACTTTTATAGTTCAAATTAAAGATTCGGCAATAGCATTGTTAGGAATTGTGAACGAACTCTTGGATGAATCTAAAATTAAAGCCGGAAAAATCGAGTTGTTTAAGAAGCAGGGTGATATAAATCAACTCATTAATGATGAGTTTAATTATTATTACAATTTGGCACGTGATAAGGGAATAAATTTTTCATTTGATCTGGATTTGTCAATACGAAAAATATATTTTGATGAGCAAAAAATAAAACAGGTCTTAAATAACCTGCTTTCTAATGCAATAAAATTCACAGAACCTGGCGGAGAAATAGTAATAGTTTCCAAAAACTACAGTAGTTATATTGGAATTTCAGTTAATGATAGCGGAAAGGGTGTCCCCGATGACGTAAAGGAGTTGCTGTTTCAAAAATTCGTACAGGCCCGCGAATCGGATAAGTCCAATGAGCAGGGTACGGGTTTGGGTTTGGTAATATGCAAAGGTATAGTAGAAGCGCACGGCGGGAGAATTTGGATTGAGGATAATGTACCAAAAGGTGCTAAGTTTATATTTACAATACCGACGGTATAAATGATAAAAGAATCTATTTTTAGAACATATGATATACGGGGAGTTTATCCCTCGGAATTGAATGAGGATGCGGCTTATAATATCGGATTGGGATTGGGAACATTATTTTCGACTAAAAATATTAAGAATATTGTAGTAGGTCGTGACAACAGGCAAAGTTCTCCAGCTCTATGTAAGAATTTAATTAAAGGTCTGTTAGAAACCGGACGAAATGTATCGGATGTAGGAATAACTTTGACCCCCATAATACATTTTTATACCTGTACTCAGGATTTTGACGCCGGAGTAAATGTAACTGCCAGCCATAACCCCAAAGAATTTAACGGATTTAGAATTGATTATAAAGATGCATACTCCTTTTACGGCGATGATATAAAAACTCTTTATAGGTTTGTAAAAAACGGAACGGTTACAAAAGGTGATGGTTTATATAAAGAAACGAATTTATTTCCGAGATATAAAAATTATCTGAAATCACGTTTTAAATATGAAAATGATATAAAAGTAGTAGTTGATTGTGGAAGTGGAGCATCGAGCAATATAGCACCACAAGTTTTTGAAGATCTTGGCGTTAAGACTTTGCCTATTTATTGTCACTTGGATAGTAGTTTTCCACATGGAGTACCGGATCCGGAAAATCCGCTTTTTATGGATGAATTGGAAAAAAAGGTTTCTGAAGAGAAAGCAGATGTGGGATTTGCATTCGATACTGATGGAGACAGGTTTGGTGTGGTTGATGAAAAAGGACAATCATATTCCAATGATAAAGTATTACTTTTATTTGCTGAATATGGAATAAAAGATGTTGAAGGAAGAACTGTTGTATTTGACGTTAAAAGTTCTCAAGTGGTAAACGATTATTTATTAAGCATTGGTGCCGTACCAAAAATGATTCGAACCGGTCATCCTTTTTTTACGGAGGAAGTTAAAAAAGGTGCTGTTTTAGGCGCCGAATTATCCGGGCATGTCTTCTTCGGTAATGGCGAGTATGGTTATGATGACGGTATTTTTGCCGCCTGCAAGATTGTAGAAATAATCCAGAAAACCGGTGAAAAGCTGTCTTATTTATTGTCTAAATATCCCAAAACGTATAACACATCGGAAATTAAAGCTGTCTGCTCTGATGAAGAAAAATTTAAAATTATTAAAGATATCAGCGCAAAAATGTCTAAAGAAGCCAATTCGGTACAAACAATTGATGGTGTTCGAGTTAATATAACAAAAACCGGTTGGTTTTTGATTAGGGCATCAAATACCTCACCTTACTTAAGCATTAGAATTGAAGGGAATTCCGAAGATGAGGCGCAATTTATGCTTGAATCGGTCCGATCAATACTATCTTCATTTGACGTTAATTTGGAAAATTTGAATAAAGCTAAAATTATATATAGTTAGCAAAAGCAATAAATAGTGCTAAAATTTTTTTATGAATAAAACTTCTGCCCACATTCTTTGGTTTAAGCAGATAAGAAAAACCGACATACCTACTGTAGGCGGAAAAGGAGCAAATTTAGGTGAAATGACTTATGCCAAAATTCCCGTTCCCAATGGTTTTGTAATCACCGCCTCTTCTTATTTTGACTTTCTAAAAACAACATCATTGAAAAATAAAATACTGACCGAACTATCCGGTTTAGATGTAAATGATACCGCAGCTCTTCAAATTGCATCAAAGAATATAAAAACGGCTATTCTGGGGGCTGAAATGCCTGAAAAGCTGAAAGAAGATATTAAAAGGTATTATCACGAGCTATGTGGAGAGTATGACAGGCTCGTTGCGGTACGGTCTTCCGCAACGGCTGAAGATTTGCCGGATGCCTCTTTTGCGGGACAGCAGGAAACTTATTTAAATATCAAGGGATATAAAGAAGTAGTCGAAAATGTACGAAAATGCTGGGCTTCCTTATTTGAATCACGCGCAATATTTTATAGAACTGAAAAAGGATTTAGTCATTTTAAAGTTGGTATTGCTGTACCGGTTCAATTGATGGTTCAATCTGATATTTCCGGGATAGTGTTTACAGTAAATCCAATTACAAATAATAAAGATGACATTTCGATTGAAGCGGCATATGGATTAGGACAACCGGTTGTGTCCGGTCAAGTAACTCCGGATCAATACATAGTAAATAAAAAATCAGGGAAAATTACATATAAATATATTTCAAAGCAAACATGGCAGATGACTCTGGGCGCCGACAAGACCCCAATTTCCAAAAAATATCAGGAAATTCAAAAATTAAAGGATAAATATATTTTAGAACTTGCCCAGATTTCCATAAAAATAGAGGACCACTATAAACATCCTCAGGATATTGAGTGGGGAATGGAAGACGGGAAGCTTTATATTGTTCAATCTAGACCGGTTACAACACTTGGCTTGGGTAAAGAAACGGGAATGCACGAAGTTACAATAGTTGATACTGAAAAAGCCGGAAAGACTATTTTAGATGGGTTGGGAGCTTCGCCCGGAGTGGCGGCAGGTCCGGTAAAAATAGTTAAGAATCCCAAAGAAATTACTATGGTGAAAACTGGAGATGTTCTTGTTGCGGAAATGACTAACCCCGATTATGTACCGGCTATGAAAAGAGCCAGTGCGATTGTCACCGACCAGGGAGGGAGAACTTCACATGCAGCGATTGTCAGCAGGGAATTGGGAATTCCTGCTGTAGTCGGAACCGGAAGCGCTACCAAAATATTGACTTTGGGAGAAGTTGTAACTGTTGACGGTGCTGCAGGGAAAATATTTGAAGGAAATTTTATTTTAAAACAGGAAGTGAAGAATGAGAAAAATGTTTTGCCTTCTAAAGATTATAAAACAGCTACAAAAGTTTATGTAAATTTGGCGGAGCCGGAAATGGCTGCTGATATTGCAAAAAGAAATGTTGACGGTGTTGGATTACTGCGGGCTGAATTTATGATTGCCCAAATAGGTGTTCATCCGAGAAAGTTTATTAAAGAAGGAAAAAGTCATGAATTCGTAAATAAGCTCGCCGACGGATTGACTCAATTTGCATCTGCGTTCGGAAGTAGGCCGGTAGTTTACAGATTTACAGATTTTAGATCAAATGAATATGCCAATTTAGAAGGCGGTCAGGAGTTTGAGAAACCTGAACCTAATCCCATGATCGGGTATCGTGGGACAGGAAGGTATTTGGATGACCCGGAGGTTTTTAAACTAGAAATAGAAGCTTTAAAAATAGTACGAAATAAACAGGGGCATAAAAACCTGCATGTTATGTTCCCGTTCGTAAGAACTCTTGAACAGTTAAGAGATGTTAAAAAATTGATGGCTTCATATGATTTAAGGCGAAGTGGGAATTTTAAAGTTTGGATGATGGTTGAAATTCCTTCAAATGTGATTTTATTGGACGAATTTTTAGATGAAGGTATAGATGGGGTTTCAGTTGGAACGAATGATTTAACAATGCTGACTTTAGGAGTAGACCGCGATAATGAGAGAGTGGCAAAAACTTATTCAGAAATGGATCCGGCAGTATTGAAAAGCCTGGAAAAAATTGCTACTACCTGTAAAAAAAGAAAGGTTACTTGTTCTATTTGTGGGCAGGCACCTTCAGTTTATCCTGAATTGGTTGAAATGCTTGTACACTGGGGGATGACATCGGTGTCAGTAAGTCCGGATGTTTTAGAGAAAACAAGAGAAATCGTATATGAGGCAGAGAAAAAAGTGGTGAAAAATAGTTCTAAACCGGTTAAATGAACAAAATAGAGAGTGTAAAATCTTATAAAATCATTAATTCCCGCGGAGATTGGACAATACGGACAGAAATTCAATTAAAAGACGGATCAGTCGGAGTTTCCACGATTCCGGAAGGTGCTTCTAAAGGTGAAAGAGAGGCAGTTGAATTGCCGGCTGTAGAGGCTGCAGATAATGTCCAACATAAAATATTTCCTGTCATAAAAGATTTTGATCCATATGACCAGTGCAAAATAGATACTGTAATGATAGAAATGGATGGAACGGAACTAAAAAGCAATTTGGGCGGAAATAGTATTTTATCAGTTTCGTTAGCAGTAGCAAGAGCGTGTGCCACTTCCCGAAAACTACCTCTTTATAAATATATAGCCGAACATTACGGCACTACAAAAGCTGTATCTGATGGAATAAAATTTCCCACACCGCTTTTTAATGTTATAAACGGCGGGAAACATGCGCAAAATAATTTGTCATTTCAGGAATTTATGGTAATACCTTCCAGGAATATGAATATAGAGAAAGCACTTGAGTTAGGCGTGAACGTTTATGACTCTTTGAAAGATTTGCTCCATAAGGATAATTACTCTACCGGAGTGGGAGATGAGGGAGGATTTGCACCTTCAGATTTCACCGTTCATAAGGCTTTGGATTATATTAAAAATGCCATTGGAACTTCTTATAAAATCGGAACTGAAGTGTTCTTCGGTACCGATGTCGCAGCTGAATCTTTTTATAATAACGGCAACTATGAAATAAAAGAGGAAGATAAAAAACTGACCCGCGAACAACTTTTAGATTACTATAAAGAATTGGTTTCTGAATACCCTTTTATTTTGGTGGAAGATCCTTATTATGAAAAAGACATTCCGGGCTGGATAGAATTTACAAAGGAATTTGAAGGTAAGCTAATAGTTGTAGCAGATGACCTGGTAGTCACAAATCCTAAAATATTGAATGATGTTATTGAAAAGAAGCTGGCAACTGGAGTAATTGTGAAACCGAATCAGGTTGGAACCTTGTCGGAAACCCTTGATTTTATTAAAAAAGCTAAATCGCACGGCATGGCAGTTATAGTAAGTCATCGTAGTGGTGATACAGGTGAAGATACTTTTATTTCTGATTTAGGTGTAGCGGTGGGTGCGGATTTTATAAAAGCCGGGGCTCCCGATAGAGGAGAGAGGGTTGTGAAATACAATCGATTGTTAGAGATTTATCATAGTCATAAATAAGGGAATTATTATGTGTTTTGAATTCAGTCCGCCAGATTATATAGAGTCATTGTCAGAAGTAGTTGATGCGGAGAATAAAGAAGATAAAGAAAAAAAGGAAATAGAAAGTAGATTGGAAGCATTGGAGAGACGTTGGCAAACTGAGAGACTGGAAAGGAGACACAGAAACAAGGGGACAAAAAATTATCCAACTGGTCATATTGAGAGGGGAGGACCTTCTACTGAACGATATTCCGGAGAATTGAGAAGTACTACAAACAAAAGAAGAAGAAGAAAAGATGTTGAATTAACAAGCGAGGGATTGGGAGATTATATAGTAGAGAAAAAAGGAATGGATAGTAGAAAAATAAATGGTGAGGAAGAGGACGGAGGTTTAAAACAAAGTAAAATCAAGGTTTTACCAAAAGGTCAGCATGAGATAGTTGATGATAGTAAAACTAATAAAAATGGAGAAAGGCACCGTCCGAAACATCCTACTGGAGATTCAGATGATTTGCCTACATGGATGTATAAAAGAGATCCAACCAGAAGATTTGAATAAGTATAAATGACGGAAAAAAATATTCCAAACGGTGAAATAGTTGAACGAATGACATTTGAATACCCGGAAAGTATTTCTGGTGAGTTGCGTGAGAAAATTGACGAGGCTCGTGCGGAAGTAGCGGATGCTATGATTTGGGCTTACAGCCGTTTAATGACTGTACTGCCGCAAGAATCGGAGTCAGCTATTTTAAAATATAGGAAACAATTACCTTTCGGTTATGATGGATTGATCATTCCTGAGCGGGCATTTCCAAGAAATATAGAAAGAAAGTTAAAAGAAAAAGATGAAATAACAATTAAAGATATATTTGAAACGGCTACTGATGATGCATGCTATCTCGCCTCGATTAGAGTTTTAGCTCATTTAGAAATGAAACATCCCGGTTCATTCAGTAAGGCTTTTATGGTTAAAGGAATATATCCGGCAGATAGCAACTGGAAGTTTCATTCTTATTTTATTGTTGAATATAAACCACATCCTAATGAAGATAAATTTTGGTATTTCGCTGGATCGCCTGCTAACGGAAGGCATTATAGGGATCCGCTAAAACTTTTTGAAGGTGAAAATTTAAGTGGGGTAATGAATGAAATTAATCAGGAAGAGGGGAATATATTTCCAAACGGGAGAGAAATAGATGACGCATTTTGGAGATATAATTACCAACCTGCGAAATTTGATAAAACAGGTATATCAAATGAGTTTGTTCAACCTAGAGTTTATGTTGTAGTGAGGGATTCAAGTGGTAATTGTTATTATGACTATCAATATGAAAAAGAAGCAGTTTTTATAGGAAAAAAGAGGGGGCTTAATCTATAATGTAGCTGATATAATCCAGGCCTAAAGGAGTCTCTACCTCACAAACTTGTTTGGGAGTCAGGTTTTCAAAATATTTTCTAAGACCTCTTATACTGTTTCCGTGGCAGGATACTGCAACATTAAGCTTGTGAAGTTTCATTAGGGGAACGATTTCCCTGCAAAAATCCTCGACTCTTTTTACAACGTCCTCCAAACTTTCTCCATCCTTTACTTTTTCATAATAAGATCTTCTGTATTTTTTTAAGAGTTCGGGATTTTCGAGCTGAATTTCTAGTTTACTTTTTCCCTGAAGTTCTCCATAGCCTCTTTCTTTAATCCTATCGTCCATGCTTATTTCTCTATCCTTTGCGTACTCGTTTAAGGAGACGGCCAGTTTCATTGTTTCTACTGCCCGACTTTGAGGTGAAGAAATCAATATATCCAATTTCTTATCCTTTAATTTTTTTGCCAGTTCTAAAGCTTGTTCTCGGCCTTTTTCAGTTAATGGGGAATCTCTCCAACCACTAAAAATAAAATCTGCGTTGTCCTCTGTTTGCCCATGTCTGAAAATATAAACGGTTGGCCGAGTATTGGATTCCTTTTTTGGCATATAACTCACTTTTTTATAATTAAGTAAAGCCAAAGCCTCTTCGATTTTCTGTTTTGGATATTTTTTATATAAAACTGTGTCAAACATGAATAAATGATAACATGTTCTGTTATAATCAATCGGTTTATGAATTTTTTGCAGGGAATTATAATTTACATAGAAAGTGTTTCTACTAAAGTTCCTTTGGCAATATTTACGTTTTTTGCAGCATTAACTGAAGAGGTAATCGCTCCTATTCCCTCTCCTTTAGTAATGACTTTAGCGGGGTCTATCGCCAGCTCCCAAAGTAAAACATTTTTGTTTTTGCTCTTGCTAGCTTTAATTGGTGCAGCGGGGAAAACTGTTGGTGCATATATAATTTATTTGATTTCAGATAAGGCTGAAGATTTTATAGTGGGTAAAATGGGAAAGTTTTTGGGGGTTACACACAATGAAATTGAAAAATTAGGAAAACAACTTGACGGATCAGGAAAAGATTACATCTTTCTATTTTTATTAAGATTTGTGCCGATTGTGCCGACCTCCCCAATTTCTATAATTTGCGGAATTATTAAAATTGATCTCAAAAAATATTTGGTCACCTCTTTCACAGGTTATTATTTTAGAAATATGATTTATTTATATTTAGGATACGTTGGTTATGGATCGATTTCACAAGGTTTCGATAGTGCAGAATCAGTGGTTAAGCTTTTGCTGGCCTTGATTGTGGGTGGTGGTATAGCATATATGTATTTGAAAAGAAGCAAGGTTGATAGTGTTGGTATCATAAAAGGTAAAATAAATTCCAAAAATTAAGTTTAATTCTTTAATGCCTTGTTTAATTCCGATGCTGCCTGAATAAATAATCCAGCACCTCTGGCGTAAGGATGTTCAGCCAAATATATTCTTGTTTTCATCGGAAAGAAATTTTCTTTAAGCTTATATATTTCGAATATACCGTTAAATTCTAATATTATTTTTGAAAAGTTATCTAGAATTTCTGTTGCATCATATATTCTATTTAGTTTTATAAGTGATATTGCATAGAGCAGAACTGGTTCAGGCCAAAACAATATTCCGCCACCCCAATAGTCTCCCATACCTGCTAATCTATTTAAAATCTCTTTGCGTTTGTTTGGATACTGAGGATAAACGGTTTTTAAAAAGTTTTTGACAATTACATTGCCTCTAACATAATCTATGATTTTTTCAGCTTGGTCCTTATTAGTAAATTGCCAAATAATGCTTAATAGATTAGCATTTGTATCGAAAAAATGTTGTCTTTTGTGGTCTACCCAATCATCGAAGTATTTTCCGTTCCAGAAAATATCATTAATGTTTGATTTAAGAAAAGAGTAAAGTTGTTCAATTTCATTTATAACTAGTATGTCAAAAGTTTTACATAATAGTATATAATCTTTCACAGCTTTATAAACTAATAAATTCGTAATAAAAACCACACCTGATTTGTAAACACCGTCGTTCCAACCAGCTAAAAACCCTTCTTTTATTAAGTTATTCTTTTTATCTAATTTATCTGTATACCATAAGAGTGCTATTTCCAAAGACGCTTTGTATTCATTGAATAGGCTTTTTGATTTACTTTGTTGTAAATATTTAACAGTAGAAATTACAAAGTATGCATTGCTATCTATAACTTCAGATAAAAATAATAATTTGTGGGATCTGTAACATGGGAATAATTTAGTTTTTAGTTTGATACCTAAAAAATTAAGAATAGGAAAAGTTTGTCTTATTAGGAATGGTATATGTCCGTTACGCTTTTGGTAAGCCATCAGCATCGTTAAATGATTTTCTACTATTTTAGTGTCGCCTATTTCCAGTGCTGCTGGTAAAGCAAAACCGGCGTCTCTAGTCCAATAGTCTACATAATGATGTCTTCCTGCAATAATGCCTCTGACATCATAGCATTCTCTCAATTCTTTAATAGCTATATTATATGCTTTAATAATACTTTCTTTAATCATCTTGTTCTTATGTGCATAATATATTTTGACAGACTTCTATATTTATTGTTTTTTAAAGTGAGTGATGTATTTAAAACTGTAAATAAAACAAAGATAATAGAATAATAAACCTTAAATATTAGGATACTTATAAGTGTTAATATTATTAAAAGTACGATTATCATACCTACTATTTTAATCATATCCACAAATGACAATATATTCTTGTAGTAATTTTTTAAAGCGTGAAATGCTACTGACGATAGGTAGTGAGAGATCAATAGTGGGGCGATATTTACTATTACGCCGTTTGCCAAAGTTGTCCCAATAAGCACTTTGATAGGACCAGTTGTAGCTATAAGTATCATCGCTAAAATCAAAGAATAAGGTCTTATGAGAATTGTGTACAAAATGTTTATTATACATAATAAAACTATTAATGCGACAATTTGTTTGTAAAAAATGAAAATAAGGAGTAAACCAAGTAATATGTTAGCTACAGCAATACAAAAAACGTTTGATATTTGTTTTTTTATAATTTTATCTCTTTGATCGAAAATATAATTTAAAGAATATAAACCTCCGTAAATTAATACTCCAAATATTAAGAATAAAAAAATAATCGATAACACATCCATGATGGTTGCTATGGGTCTAAATAAGAGAAAACCAATTACAACGAGAGAAAAATTTATTGTTTTATATAATCTAGATGTTTTGAGATATTCACTAATGACTTCCATTTTATTATGATACTATAGCCTTATGCTTAAATATATATTCTTTGATATAGATGGTACTTTAATGAAAACAAAGAGCATTATCCCTGAAGTGCATCCAGATACACGCCAAAAGCTTTTAGAACTAAAGAAGTATTATAAATTAGGTATATATTCTCAAGGTTTCAAATTAATTCAACTTGGAAAACTTAAATTAGCAGGGATTTTAGATTTATTTGATGAGAATAATATATTCATTTCCCACAATAAGCTTGCTCTTGTAAAAAAAATAGAAAATAAATATCCGATAGATGAATTCCTGATAATAGACAATTCTGAGGAAATAATTCAGTCTCTGGAAAAAGAAGGTATTCATTTTTTGCATGTACACTCATACATATCTTTATTTGAAGATGTAAAGTTCCTGTATAGTGTTGTACATGATTCTAAAGGTTAACAAGAAGTTATGAAAATTTTCTTATTACTCCGGTTACTTTTCCCTGGATTTTTATCGAATTAGCCTCTACTATTATTGGATCCATGGAGTCGTTTGCCGGCTGTAATCTGATTTTTCCGTTCTTCTCTTTATAGAAAGATTTTAATGTAGCGAAACCATTATCCAGAAGTGCCACTACAATATCCCCGTTATTAGCTGTTTCCTGTTGCTGAATTACAACATAATCTCCGTCAAATATACCTTCTTTTATCATAGAATCGCCTTTAACCTGCAAAACATAACATCTTTTAAACTTTGACACTAAATCAGGAGAAACGGTTACTGTAGACAACACGTTCTCAATAGCCTCAATAGGTTTACCGGCAGCAATATATCCCACTAGAGGCAGTTCAATCCCTTGTAAAGTTGCGGTTATTTTTTCATCCAGTATTTCGATTCCTCTTACAGCCCCTTCAAATCTTCTTATAAGTCCTTTTTTTACCAGTGCTTGTAAATGTTCATGTACGGTTGCCAAAGATGAGAGTCCCATAGCGTCTGCTATTTCTTGTAGAGTAGGAGAACTCGCGTTTAATTGTATATATTGAGAAATATAATCAAGAATTTGCTTTTGTTTTTTATAAATAGTTACAGGACTCATTTAAGAAGCCTTTCTTGCTGTTTAACGAGCAGAATATAATAAATATTTTCTACTTTGCAATTTATTCGGTTATTTAAAATATACCGAATATATATCGAAGATGCAATAGTTTATTAATTATTAGCCACATCATAATACTAGTCAAGTTCTTTACCATACAAAACCCGAATATTGTGATACAATTTAATAATGTTTAAGTTGAAATCGGATTACAGCCCTACAGGTGATCAGCCAAAATCTATAAATGAACTTACTGAAAATATTAATGCAGGTAAAAAGAATCAGGTATTACTGGGAGTAACCGGAAGCGGAAAAACCTATGTGGCGGCGAATGTAGTTAAAAATGTTAATAAACCTACTTTGGTGATTTCTCATAATAAAACTTTGGCAGCTCAACTTTATCAGGAATTCCGCGATTTTTTTCCGGAAAACGCCGTAGAATATTTTGTCAGTTACTACGATTATTACCAACCTGAAAGTTACATACCTTCAACAGATACCTACATTGAAAAGGACGCTGATATAAATGAACAGATAGATAAATTAAGATTGTCTGCAACTACCTCATTGATGACCAGAAAAGATGTGATAGTTGTTTCTTCGGTTTCTTGTATATACAATCTGGGTTCTCCGGCGGAGTATTCGAAAATGGCTATAGAGCTAAAAAAAGGAATGAAAATAAGAATGGTCGATTTATTGAAACGTTTGAATCAAATATATTATGATCGTTCTGAGATGGATTTTAAGAGAGGTACATACAGAGTAAAGGGCGATGTGGTAGACGTATACTTAGCTTACGCGGATTACGCATTGAGATTGGAAATATTCAACGATACATTATCTGATGTTTTACTTTTTGATCCATTAACTGGGAATGAAGTAAACAGGAGTCAGCTGCCGGAAGAACGCAGGGGAAGTCATACTAGAGCTAATGTGGAAAATGAACAGAATTATATGCTTCACAGAATGGTAGAAGGCGGTACAGCAATTATATATCCTGCTAAACACTATATTGCGGCTGATGAAAGAAGGGAATCGGGTATTAAACAAATACAAGAAGATTTGGAATTCAGACTAAAAGAGCTTAGGAATCAAGGAAAAATGATAGAAGCCTACAGACTTCAGCAAAGGACGAACTATGATTTGGAAATGATGATGGAAATTGGATACTGCAAGGGGATAGAAAACTATTCTCGTTATTTTGACGGCAGGAATCCAGGAGAACCTCCATACTCGCTGATGGACTTTTTTTCAAGAGATTTTTTGCTTATTATTGATGAATCCCACATAACAATTCCTCAAATACGAGGAATGTACAACGGGGACAGATCCAGAAAAGAAACATTGGTAAATTATGGGTTCAGGCTTCCTTCAGCGCTAGACAACCGCCCTCTTAATTTTGAAGAATTTTTAAGAAAAACAAATCAGACGATATTTGTTAGTGCGACCCCTTCAGATTGGGAATTAAGTATGGCGGGAGGGAGTGTTAGAGAGCTACTTATCAGGCCAACTGGTATTGTGGATCCTAAAATCAGTATTTTACCCACTCAAGGCCAAATACAGGATTTATTAAACAGAATTGTGGAAAGGGTGGGGAGAAAAGAAAGAGTTTTGGTGACAACCCTTACAAAAAGAATGGCTGAAGAACTTAGTTCCTATTTAATAGATAAACAAGTTAAAGTGACCTATTTACACTCCGATATTGATACGCTGGAAAGAACTAATATTTTAGACGATTTAAGAAAGGGAAATTACGATGTTTTGGTGGGCATAAACTTATTGAGAGAAGGTTTGGATCTTCCGGAAGTTTCGCTAGTGGCGATACTTGACGCCGATAAAGAAGGATTTTTAAGGTCGGAAACTTCACTGATTCAAACTATGGGTAGGGCTGCAAGACATATTTTGGGGGAGGTAGTAATGTATGCTGATACTATTACCGGAAGTATGCAGAGAGCTATAGATGAAGTAGAAAGGCGTCGTATAATACAGGAAAAATATAATAAAGAACACAGAATTACGCCTCAGCAAATCGTTAAACCTATAAGAGAAAAGTTAGTAGATGAGCTTATAGAGGAATCTCTGGATAAAAAGAAGTATAAAGGTATCGAAGATATAGATTATAAAGTTTTACCTCCAAAGGAGCTGAAAAAAGAGATTAAAAGGATAACGGAAATGATGAGATACGAAGCAGAAATGCTGAATTTTGAGAAAGCTGCGGTTTTACGGGATAAGATAAGGGAAGTAAAGAAGTATTTGGAGTGAAGGGTTTAATTAAGTAAAAGAAAATTTTCAATTATAACCATATATTGAATAAAGTAAGAATATTTGGAGGGCACGCCGCGCTTATTACTTTGTACAAGCGCGGCGGCTCTTTTGTTAAGGGATTTCTCCGGGACCAGGGAGTGGACGTAGCACAGAAACAGCCACTAAGTGGTCCATTCCATATTGGTAGGCTGCGACTCTGAAGAATGGACAGATAGTCCCAACTGGCATTCCATTTGGGAATGACGCTGTGTATTCTCTCGCAGTTTGTGTCTGGTCCTGGTAGCAGAGGATGGCCAAGCCCCTGTCAAGACCTGGCTTGTACTCTTCTTCCTGCATATGTGGCCAATACACCCCGTTACCCTCAGACTTGATATCCGCATCAAAGAGCGCAAGCCCACTTGCTGCATTCGGTTCTGTGGTCTCCCCTGCTACATCTACACCTGCTTTCTCTTCCTCAGCGGGTGGAGTTACTGTGGAGACCGAACGAATTACTGGTTGATCAGCTGTGGGGGATTGGGATGCCCTATAGGCATCTATGAGCTGGAATCCACCTACTATTACAGCAATCAGTAAAACCCACCCAAACTTCCCTAGATGAGGGAATTTCATCGTCATTCCTCCTCTATTTGCCGGTTTCACCGGTGATTTATGTTAATTGACATTATACTATTATTTTACTAGAGTATCGACAGAAAACGGAATCCCGGGTAATTTAAATGTTCCATTTTCGATCTCTTAATTATGATTGCTGCATTAGATATGATAAAAAAGTTAATGTTAATTGTTTTTTCGAGGTCTTACATAAAAAAGTTTATAAAGGTCTTGATATTTTTGCGTATTTTATTATTCAAGTCTGTATATACACTAATAAATACTGTTGAGAATGTTTTTAGATTTTTAAATCACTTTTTCTTAATTGATTCGATCATTTATATTTTGGACCCCATTAAAAATCTTATGTTATATCTCGGAGAGAAGTCTTTGGATGTTAAGTTTACGGAAATAAAAAGCCAGGAGGTTTTACATGATTTAATAAAAATTACGTCTAGAGTATTAACTACAAATATTTCCATTCCAAAAATTAAAATATCAAGTAACAAGCTCACGAAGAGAAATAAAGCTGATAAAAAAAGAAATATAATAGTAATTGACTCTCGGAAAGCATTATTAAAAGCAGTTTCGCCTCCGGTGATACAAAAATCAAATCCCTTTTCATATATTAAGAAAATACTACTTTTTACTTCTGGTTCAGTATTTTCTATCGTAGTTTTTGCGATACCATTAATGTTTTTTGTTTTTTTCGAAAGTTTACCAGATTCATCACAATTGTTTCAGCGTATTCCGAACCAGCCTACTAAAATTTATGACCGAAACGATAAACTACTTTATGAAATTTATGTGGATAAAAAATACGAACCTGTTGCGCTTGATAAAATTCCAGATTTTGTAAAAAACAGCACAATTGCTATTGAGGATTCGGAATTTTATTTACATAAAGGTATAAGACCGTTAAGTATAATGCGGGCAGCCAAAGCTACAGTATTAGAAGACAATCTGCAGGGGGCATCTACAATTACGCAGCAGCTGGTGAAGAATCTTCTCTTAACGCCGGAAAGAACATTAATCAGGAAAATAAAAGAAGCTATGCTCGCATTAAAAGTTGAACAAAGTTTCACAAAAGGTCAAATATTAGAACTGTATTTGAATAATATATCTTATGGAGGAACAACTTGGGGTGTGCAATCGGCTTCTAGAAAATATTTCGGTAAAAATGTGTGGGAGCTAGATTTATCGGAAGCATCACTTCTTGCCGGATTACCTACGGCACCGACTTATTATTCACCATTAAACGGTAATATTGAGCTGACAAAATCCCGCCAAAAACTAGTATTAGATAGAATGGTAGAACTTGGTTACGTATCCCCAGGAGAAGCGGAAGAAGCTTATTACAAAGAGGTAAATATTATTCCTCAAGTGGAATATATAAAGGCGCCTCATTTTGTGATGTACGTCAGGGATGAGCTTGAAAAGAAGTTCGGGAAAAGTTATGTAGAAACTGGAGGATTAGTTGTAAAAACTTCGCTGGACCTTGATCTCCACGATAAAATTCAACAATTAGTATCTGATGAAGTAGTCAGGAATGCTTATTTGAATATTTCCAACGGAGCTGCCGTTGTATTAGATCCCAAAACCGGTGAGATTTTAGCTTATGTTGGATCGAGGGATTATTATTTTGAAAAATTTGGATCATTTGATGTTCTAACTGCGTATAGACAACCCGGTTCTTCAATAAAACCCGTAACGTACGCTCTTGCTTTTAAAAACGGATATACACCTCTATCTACAATAAAAGATGAAAGAGTTGTTTTTAAAAACCAATGGGAAACGTATATACCGGTTAATTATGACGGCAGGTATCACGGTACCGTGAATTTTAGACAAGCCTTAGCTAATTCATATAATATTCCGGCGGTAAAACTAGTAAGCAAGCTTGGTGCAGATAATATGGTTGAACTTGGAAAAGAAATGGGACTTACTACCTGGGAAAAAGATGGTTCTTATGGTATTTCTGTAACTTTGGGAGGCAAGGAGGTCAGATTGTTAGATTTAGCGAATGTTTATGCCACATTTGCGAGGAAAGGAGTTAATTTAGAAACTACGCCATTTATCTCAATTAAGGATTCAAAAGGGATTGAGATACTGGAGAAAAATAAAGAGAAAAGAGTATTAAGTGAGGAAGTAAGCTTTTTAACTACAAATATATTGTCGGATTCGATATCGCGAATACCTGCATTTGGAGTAAATAACTTTCTAACTATACCCGGACAAAATGTGGCTGTGAAAACAGGAACAACGGATAGCAAAAGGGATAATTTGACACTTGGGTATACACCATCGTTTGTTGTAGCAACTTGGGTTGGAAATAATGACAATACCCCGATGAATAGAAACCTGGCTTCCGGTTTGAGCGGTGCAGCACCTATGTGGAACAGAATAATGAGTTTAACTCTGAGGGGGAAAGCACCGGAGCCATTCCAAAAACCGGAAAACGTTATTTTAATGGCATATAAAAGATGCAATATTAGTGAGTATTTTATTAAAGGCAGTAATATTCCCTCATTATTGTGTAATTCAAAAAAGAGCACTTCTAATAAAAATTAAGTTTATTTAGCGTTACATAATAGAATCGAAGTTTAAAAACAAAAAAAGAAAATAATGATTGAAGACTGGATAAGATTAGAATAGTATATGGCTATGAAAAATATAGATGAGGGAGGTCCTGTTGACAGAGTAGTTACAGTTGGGGAATTTGATAAGAGCGCTCGGGAATCTTATCGGAAACCGGAAAAAGAAAAAATAAGAGGAGGTTTATCAGGTGTGGAACTTTCAGAAGATAGTAAAAAAAGTTGTAAAGGTCACATATCTGATGAATCAGGAGCTATAACTGAAGTAGAGTTTGATTATTTTCACTCAGAACTAAATGCCTTAGATTTTGAACTTTCTGAAAATGAAAAGAGTTATTTGAATGAGAGTTTGGCGTTGCAAGATTTAAAATTTCATATTTATTCAAGAGAATGGGGTGGGGATGGATCTATTGAAGATAGGCCGGAGAAGAAAGTGTACGTTCTTTTGCACGGATGGACGGCAACACACGCTATATATTCAGATGTTATTAGACATAATAATTTGACTATGGTTGAAGAAATATTAGCACGCGATCCGTCAGCCATTATAGTTGTTCCGGATGGAAATGGGTTTGGAGAATCTAGATTTAAAAAACAATTTGAAAGACCTGAAATTGATATGTACAGAGAATCTACACATAATGAAAAAATGACTTTGATTGAAGCACAAAGGATGATAATTTCCGATAAAAGTACACCTGAATATTATGCGATGCAGATGGAATTTCTTATTGGAGTTGTATTGGATTTAGAAGGTGCATATAACGAAAAACTCGAGAAGGTGAGAGGAAGTGATCGCGTTGCTGTTCTTGGACATTCCATGGGAGGTTCAGCAGCAATGGTAATGGCGGTAAAATGGGGATATCAGCATTGTCTTGCTTCAGCGCCGGCGTTGTTTCCTACTAAAAGAAATGAAGAGTATATGGAGTCTCACCAGGATTTATTAAGGGAAAATAAGGCAGCAGAAAGGCTTTATCGTTTTTTGGGAAATAGTATAGATCTGGCTTTTCATGTGGAAAGATTAAAAGGTTTTATGAGTTCATTAAGTGAATTTACGGTAAAACAAGTATTTTATGCGATAGGAAAAGAGTTAATGGGAAGAAAAATATCAGGAGATCCGGAAAAAGATAAAATAATGCTTCAGCATCTTGGTGCGATACATGTTGATGAATTAACAACTGATAAGCTGCTGACTGCTTCCACGACAATATTAAATTTGATAAATGGTATTGATTTTTCAAAATGGTCCATGCAGGAGATTGCAAATTTAGAAAACGTGGAAATAATATCAGGCAAATTTGATACATTAGTTCCTTGGGAGGAATTGATGTTTACACTTACAACTATTTCTGCATATGCTTTGGATGCACAAAGTGAAGGGGTGCCTGGTTCTGATGAAGCAGCCGATGCAGCCGTTAAACTTGTGCAAAGAGTAATAATTCCTGGTTTAGTGAAAGGAGAGGTTTACAAAAAAGAGGACGATAGCGGACATTACCGAGCTTTATTAGGTGATGAAACTGTAACAAGAAAACTTGTTGCAATGGTGCACGAAAATAAAGGTGAAGAAAAATGACCCCCTTTACAAACCCAAACAAATACCGAATAATATAACTTATGACTTCAGCCTTAGATCATATAATTGTTAAAGGTGCGCGCCAGCATAATCTTAAAAATATCGACCTTGAAATACCTAAAAATAAATTTATTGTCTTTACTGGTGTATCCGGTTCGGGAAAATCAAGTTTGGCAATGGATACTATTTATGCGGAAGGTCAGAGAAGATATGTGGAAAGCCTGTCCGCATATGCCAGACAGTTTTTAGGTGTCATGGATAAGCCTGACGTTGATAAAATAGAGGGGTTGTCGCCGGCTATTGCAATTGATCAGAAGACTACTTCAAAGAATCCACGATCTACCGTTGGGACTATAACGGAAATCTATGATTTTTTTAGGCTTCTTTATGCCAGAGTGGGACACCCTCACTGTCCTAACTGCGGCAGGGAGATAAGCAGACAGAGCGGCGATCAAATTCTATCGCGTGTTATAGAATTGATTTCACAGGAAAAAGAATTTAAAAGTGAACGTGGTGTGAGATTTTTTATCCTTTCTCCGATTATTAAAGACAGAAAGGGCGAATACTCCACTCTATTTGAAAATCTAAAAAAGCAGGGAATTTTGAGAGCGAGGATTGACGGGGTGATAAGGGATTTAAAAGAACATTTTGAACTTATAAAGACAAACAAGCATACAATTGAGGCAATAGTTACAAGACAAATTGTAAATTCGAAGAAGCTGAAAAGTTTAGAGGAAAGAAAATTGTTTGAAAGCAGTGTTTTCCAATCCATAGAATCCGCATTGAAATTAAGTAGCGGGAATGTAGTTCTGACCATTGTAAGAGACAAGGATTTTGACTTTGCGGAAACACCTAAAAATTTTGAGGATCATTTGTTTTCAGAAAATTTTGCCTGCCCGGTTTGTAATATATCTTTACCCGATTTGGAGCCCAGAAACTTTTCATTTAATTCCCCTCACGGTGCCTGTTCAAATTGCGATGGGTTGGGAACGCAGCTGGAGGTTGACGAAGCTTTGATTTTAAATCTTAAATTATCTGTAGCTGAAGGAGGGGTACTTCCATGGGCTCGTCTATTTGAACATTATTCTTGGACTTCTAAAGTTATAGAGTCGGTAGCTAAGGAATTCAATTTCTCTTTGAATGAGCCAATAGGAAAACTGTCAAAAGAAGCGTTAAATATAATTTTGTATGGGATTCCAAAGGGACAAAAAGTCCGTGTAAGCTATATTAATCGTGAGGGGGACCACAATTCCTTTAATGCAAATTTTGAAGGAGTAATTCCTAATTTAATTAGAAGACATAAAGAAACGCATTCGGACTTTATAAGAACCGAAATAGAAAAATTCATGGTTAGAGAACCATGTCCTGTCTGCAAAGGGTCCAGACTAAAGAAAGAATCATTATCGGTGGTTATAGATGGCAAAAATATCTGGGAAGCCACGGAACTTTCAATAAAAGATGCAAAAGAATGGGCAGCGAATTTAGATAATATTTTCTCGGATAAAGAGAGGAAAATATCTGATTTAATATTGAGGGAAATTAAATATAGAATTAAATTTTTATTAGACGTTGGTTTGAGTTATTTAACATTGAGTAGATCTTCATCTCATTTATCCGGTGGGGAAGCGCAAAGAATCAGATTAGCTTCTCAAATAGGTTCGGGGCTTTCAGGAGTTTTGTACGTTTTGGATGAGCCATCAATAGGACTGCACCAGAGAGATCAGGGAAAACTGATTAATACCTTAAAGCATTTGAGAGATTTAGGGAATACAGTTTTAGTTGTTGAACATGATACGGAAACTATTTTGGAAAGTGATTATATATTCGATTTTGGGCCCGGAGCGGGTGAACACGGTGGGAAGGTTGTTTCCCACGGCAATCCGCAGGTAATTATGAACGATAAAAATTCTTTAACGGGGGAATATTTGTCAGGTAGAAAAAGCGTTGGGTCGGAATTCAGTAAAAATTCCGAAAACATATTGATAGATGATGACATTGCGTATGCAAAAAAGGGAAGTAATAAAAACGGTGAGTATTTGATTTTAAGAGGGGCTGCGGGAAGAAATTTAAAAAACATAGATTTAAAAGTTCCACTGGGAAGGTTGGTTTGTATAACTGGTGTTTCCGGTTCAGGAAAATCTACTCTGGTTATGGATACTTTGCATAGAGCATTAAGACAAGAATTCGGCCTGAAAAATGAAGAAAGACCTGAGGTATTTAAAGTTTTAGAAGGTGTTGAGCATTTAACAAACATGATTGCTATAGACCAGTCACCCATAGGTAGAACTCCTAAATCAAACCCGGCTACATATACAAAAGCTTTTGACTATATTAGAGATCTATTTGCCAAAACTGAAGAAGCAAGAATTCGCGGATATAATCAGGGTAGATTTAGTTTTAACGTTAAAGGAGGCAGATGTGAAGCCTGTGGAGGAGAAGGGCAAATTAAAATTGAAATGCAGTTTATGCCTGATGTATATGTAAACTGTGATGTGTGCCAGGGAAAAAGGTATAACAGAGAGGCTTTGGAAATTCATTATAAAGGTAAAAATATCAGTGACGTGCTAGATATGACCGTTGAAGAAGCTTTGAAGTTTTTTGAAAATATTCCTCAAATCCGCCGCAAAATTCAGACTATTTTTGATGTCGGCTTGGGTTATATTAAATTAGGACAGCCAGCACCGACTTTGTCAGGCGGAGAGGCCCAAAGAGTTAAATTAGCTTTAGAATTGAGCAAAAGAGCAATGGGACATACTTTATATATATTAGACGAGCCGACAACAGGTTTGCACTTTGCCGATTTAGAAAAGCTGATTTTTATATTTAAGAGGTTAACTGCCAAAGGAAACACGGTTTTAGTAATTGAGCATAATTTAGACGTTATAAGTAACTCTGATTGGATTATAGATCTTGGGCCTGAAGGTGGTGATGACGGCGGAAAGATTATTTTCGAAGGACCATTGGGCGAATTATTAAAAGATAAAAGCTCATACACGTCAGAAGCGATAAAAACAACGGAATCAGCAATGAAACAAATTCAGAACCATAAGTAATATCACTTTCTGGAATGGAAAGATTTAAGGACTTCTGAACATTGTTAAAATCTTTATAACTTAATTCATGGGGAGTTTTTGGCATATATATATTTATGCTTTCCCCGGGAAGTATAAAATTTTCCTCCTCATTTAAATTGTATAGTACAACGTGTCCGTTATTTGAAATTTTGTAATTTCTTAACCCTTTTAAAGTTTTTAGGGGATTCAAGCTTATTGCCTGTTCAACTATTAAGCTTTCTTTAAATTCTTTTTCGGTGCTGATTTGGGCAAAATCTACTGAAATTAATTTATCTTTGAAATTATCTGTTCTGTATGCTCCTGCTGGAAGAGGAGACTCCGAGTCAATACCTTTTATTACAAATGCAAAATGATTTGTGTCGAGCTTGGTAAAATAATCTACACCTGAAGTAGCTCCCCACGTTGGGTCTACAGGAATCCACCCAAAATTAGGATCGAAGAATTCTGCCCAGGAATGAAGCAAATCTCCGCCTTTTAAATTTATAGAAATTGGCGTTGCTTTGTTATCGGTCGCGAAAGCGTAGCCATTGATTTCCCGTGAAGGAATACCCATTGCCCTAGTTAACGCAATAAATGAGTCAGTAAATTCCATACACCCCCAGCGGCCCTCAGTGCTTAAGGCTTTTGCGGCCCCACTTCTCGGGATAAAATCATTTTTTACAATATCAAAGTTATATTTCAGGTTTTTAGTAACATAGTTATATGCTAATTTAGCGTTCTCTGATACAGAAATATCTTTGTTGAACAAATTTTTGGATATTTCAAGAATTTTAGAGTCGGTAACTTCCCAGAATTTATCATCGTTTGTATATTTTTTAATTAAGTCCTTTTGTAAGTCTTCAAATTCCCCTCCGAAAGACGGATTTATTTGTTTACCGAGTATACGCGCCGATCCCGTAACAGTTATATTTAAGTTCTGTTTTGGGTTGATTTTATAAGTCCCGATTAAATTGCCATCCTGATCTTTTTTTAGAAATTCTGGTTTGGGAGAAAAATCAGTATAAGCGACATTTTGCATATCTTTTATATCGCTAGGTATTGCAACCTCCTGGTAAGCTGTAAAGTTAGAAGTATTCTCAAGCTGATACTTTAACTGGAAATTAAGGGTTTGATATTTCCCGAACGACGCCGTAATTCCCATGTTTTCTACTGTATTTTTGTAAAATTTATATATAGAGAAATTATTTTCTTTTTTAGTTTCGTCAGCTTGTGGAGCTATAAATATTTCGGGGCCGAAAGACGCAGGAACTTTCAGAGTTACAGTATATTCTTTAGTAGATTCAGATAGCTGAATATTCGGAAAATTTATATTCCAGACTTCCCCGACTTTAGTGGCAATATCTTTGGATTTAAACTCGATTTTAAATTTGTTTTTTCTGCCCTCCCCTATAATCTCATCTTCGAAAATTACTTTAATACTGGCGGATTTTTGGTCCTGCGTAATTTCGGAATCCAATACCTCTTTATCATTAGAAGCTTTAATATCGTATATATTCATTTGATTTATTGATAAAGAATAATTCTTGGCTATTACATCTTTTAGTTTGTTTTCAATAGTAATATTTTGGGTAACTTTGGTTTCTCCGTTAGGGTTAATTTCGTATAAAATATCGTATTCGGTATTGAACTGCTCTTGAGCAAAAACTTTTGTATTGGTAACCGCAAGGGAACCGAGTGCTATAATAAGCGAAATAAATTTTTTGTGCATATGAATTATTTTAGCTCATTTTTAAACGAAGAGGAAAAAAATGGTAGCAAATATGTACTTTTTGTGGGCATAGCGAAGAAAACGATCGTATAATGTAAAATAGCAACATCGCTATGGAAATAGATTTAGAATTAAAAAACTTATTTCAGAAAATTCAAGAAGTGCCTAGCGTACCATTTTTAACCAAACTGCAAACAAGTTATCTAAAGCAATTTCTGGATAAGTTAAATATTAAATATCTTGATTACGGCTACTCAATAATTATTCCGCCCATTTTATATAATAACAGTACCCCAAAACTTGTTTTAATGTGTCATACAGATCATCCAGGTATAGTTTTGAAAAATAACGAAGAGGGTGTGCTGATGGGTTTGATTGGAAACGCTCCTTTTAAGGAGCTTTTGGGAA
>Ga0209542_10005018_pt1 | contig 26795 bp, 14 predicted proteins | sample RifCSPhighO2_01_FD_184028 | JGI IMG/M metagenome (GOLD analysis project Ga0209542, IMG submission 184028) | Soil microbial communities from Rifle, Colorado - Rifle CSP2_plank highO2_0.1 (SPAdes) (version 2) | ecosystem: Environmental > Terrestrial > Deep subsurface > Rock core/Sediment ...
GCCAATACAGCGTTTTTTGAATGGCAAAAGCAATAATCGCCGCGCCGATAAACCAAGGCGAGAAAGGTATGGCAAATAAAGCCAAATAATACAAAATCAGAAATGGAGAACTATAAAGAATGCTATGCTCAAATCCGTAGCCGCGCGCGATTTTGGCGCCTAAGGGTAAAATAAAAAAATACACCCCGTAAACTCCCAAATAAAACAAAAGAATATGCACCAAAGAAAAATCAGCTTTTTGCCAAAGATAAATCGGCTCAAAAAGCGCCACCATATTTATGGCCAAATCCAAAATCGCCACTGAAAAATAAAGCTCTTTCACTTCCCGGCGCAAATGGCGGGCGAAGAATGATGAAATATAGGAAATGACTGAAGGCACAAGAGAAAGTATTAAGCGAAGCTAAATAATAAAAATAAGACAATAAATATAAGAAAATTCAAGTAAGACGCTTTCTCTCCGATTCTTTCATAGTATACCACAAAATACGCACCCAGGCCTGCGAAAATAAAAGAAAGCGCGAAAAATAGCGGACCCCCCATTATGAATGCGAAAAAAATAAAGGCAAAAAAAACTGAAATCGCGGTAATGATTTTTCCTTTTTGCCAGCCAAAGACCGTCAAGAAATTGCGCACTTTTTCTTTTTTATCGCCCGCGAAATCTTTCAAATCCTTGACCGGAAGAAAAAACGCGAAAAAAACAAAAACCGCGAAAAATAATATCCACGCTTCCACTAGCGCGGATGATGAAGTTGGCATTTGCGCGAAATATCCGTACAAAACAACCGTGCTTTCGCCCGCGGCCGCGATCAGGTGGGAAAACAAAAATTTGCGAAACCGAAAAACGCTGTACAAAATACTCAAACCGATATTGACCAAAGTTAAAATCAAAATCGGCATTGAATCAATAATAAGAACAAGAATTATAATTATTCCTAAAATTACTCCTTGCAAAATCTTCATTTCTTTCGCATTGAACACACCCTTGGCATAAGGCCTGTTCGGATTGCTGATTTTATCAATCGCGAGATCAGCCGCATCGTTGGACACAGCGGCATAAAATAGGAAAAATATAAACAAGCTAAACCCTGACAAAAAATTAATCAAATAAAAATGCGGCGAATTCAAAGCGCCTAAAGCAATGAAAACGGCGAAAGTGATCAGTGAAAATGACCGCTCCGGCCGCAGATGAAAAACAATTGATTCGGCTTTTACTTTTTTTTCCCTAAGAAAAAAAAGTAATCCAAAAAAAAGCAACAAAAAAAAATTAAAAATAGCATAAAGTTGGGTAATTTTAAGATTGGTTAAAAAAAATAAATTCACCCAAGTATCATTGATTATTTTTGGTTGAATCGCGAAAAAAGTCAAAATAGAATATATACCTATGACGCTGAAAATCGCCCGAGCGATGCTTTTTGTTTTCACATAGAAGAAAATAAAAAGCGCGGTTAAAAATAAAATAAGTTCTATGGTAAAGAAAATTCCAAGTGGCGGATAAAAGGCGGCTAAAGTAATCAAATGAAAAAATATTTCAGACCAAGTGCCGTGAAGGAAATCAAATGACCTCGTATCCCCAAAAATCAATCCGAAAATCGGAATCAGGATTACTGGTAAACCGACTAAAAAAAGCCGCGCACATTTAATTGTGGGGATTTTAGAAATCACGGAAGTTAAAAGAAAAAAAACTATAAAAATCGAAAAAAACCAACTCCCTAAATAAATTAAAGTCCAGTAAGAAAAAATAGTGGCTTGATCAAAAACCGGTTCTGAAATAATCCTAATTAAAATAATTATTCCGGCAATCAAAAAAATTCCCAACCAGCCGATGCGGAGGTTTTCAATATAGGTAAATAATCGTTTAAACTGTAAAGTCATAAAAATTTTATTTCCCCTTTTCTTATTACTATTATTTGGTCTTTTGTTGCGTCAACAATCGTTGACGGTTTTCTTTTTGGAAGTTTTCCGGCGTCCAAAATCAAATCCGGCAACCACTTTTTCCCGATCGCTTGATTTAAAAATTCAGCTACTGAATAACATTCGTTTTTTCCGCTGATGTTAGCGCTGGTTGAAGTAATGGGCCGGCCGAGTTTTTTTGAAATCATTTGCGCGATTTTATTATCCGGCACGCGAATGGCAATCTTGCTTTGTTTGATAATATGTTTGCGAGAAATTCTTGATTTAAGATTCATCATTCGCGATTCAAGGACAAGCGTCAAAGGTCCTGGCCAATATTTTTGCGTCAATTCTTTACCGACCGGCGTCCATTTGACATACTTGCCGACCATCAATTTCGATCCGGCAATAAGTGGCAATGTTTTTCGCTTCATCCGTCCTTTGATTTTAAAAATTTTTTCAATACCTTGGCAATTTTCAACATCCGCCGCCAAGCCATAAGCCGTGTCGGTCGGATACATCACGACGCCGCCTTGCTTAATTATTTTAACCGCGCCGGTAATAACTTTTTTATCCGGAATATCGGGATTAATTTTGACAATATTCATATCAGCTTTTTTCCGTTTCCAAAAACGAAAGGACATTTTCAAACTCGGTCAACATTATCAACACCTTGGCCAACTTATGAGAATCATGGCGAAAATATTGTTTGGTTGAAGCAACATCGGCTTGAATAACTTTATAATGCCGTTTAATATTTTTTAGCGGCAAAGGAACGATTTCTTTTTTTTCTTTGCTATAACGGGCAAGAATCTTTTTTGGCGCAACGGTATTATTGACAACAATATAATCAATGCGCCTTTTTCCAAGATACGATTCAACGGTTTTGGCAAAATCATCAGCTTTAAAACCATAAGTTTCTCCGTACTTGGTCATAAGACCGCAAACATAAACCAATTTGGCGCGGCTTTTTATAATGGCGCTTGATATTCCCTTAACCAAAAGATTGGGGATCAAGCTGGTGTAAAGATCGCCCGGACCGATCACTATCAAATCAGCTTTTTCAATCGCTTTCAAAGCGCCTTTGGTCGCCCGGGCCCTGGGCCTTAAAAACACTTTTTTAATCTTTAGTTTCCCGTCGTGTTTCGGTATGTCGATATTTGTTTCACCCGCAACTTCCTCTCCGTTCTCCAGCACCGCATGAAGATGAACGGAATCCTTGGTGACGGGAATTATTTGGCCGCGAATGGACAAAATCTTACCCGCCTCTTCCACCGCTTTTTCAAAATCGCCCGTAATTTTTTCCAGCGCGGTAAGAAATAAGTTACCAAAACTGTGCCCGCCAAGGCCCCCATTTTCAAACCGATAATTAAAAAGGTCGCGGATAATTTGAGGCGATTGGGATAAAGCGACCAGCGCGCGGCGGATATCGCCGGGCGGTAAAACCCCGAGCTCATCGCGCAAAATTCCGGTGGACCCGCCCGAATCGGACATTGCCACAATCGCCGACAGATTGACCGGATATTCTTTCAAACCAGTTAAAACAATGTATGTTCCCGTCCCTCCGCCGATGACGACTATGTTTTTCATATAACAAAATTAATCAATTTATCTTTTACGAAAATCACTTTTTTAGGACTGCCAATTAAATACTTTTTCAACTTTTCATCTTGGAAAATAATATTTTCAATCTCATCTTGCGAAATGCCGCGCGCAGAATTGATCATGCCTCGGGTTTTGCCGTTGAATTGCACCACAATTGAAATATTTTCATCCTGAATTTTTTTCGGATCAAAAGCCGGCCACGGCTCATTGAAAATACTTTGCTTATTTTTCCAAATTTCTTGCCAAATTTCTTCGGCAAAATGCGGAGCAAAAGGACTAAGCAAATGAACTAAAGTTTCCGCATCATTTTTTGACGCTCCCTTATTTTCCAGCGCATTCAAATATTCCATCATACTGGCAATAGCCGTATGAAATCTCAATTCTTCAATATCCTCCGTCACTTTTTTAATAGTCTTATTTCTCAAAATCTCCAACTCGTCATTTTGAACTTTGCCCGCCCTCGGCTTCGCCTCAGCGAGGCCGGGGAACTTTGAACTTTGAACCATTTTCCATACGCGATCCAAAAATCTTCTTATTCCGACAAGTCCCCGCGGATTCCACGGCCCGCCCAGCTCATACGGCCCCATAAACAGCAAATACATCCGCACCGCATCCGCGCCAAAGTCTTTTACCAATTCATCCGGATCCACCACATTGCCTTTGGACTTGGACATTTTTTGTCCGTCCGGACCAAGAATAATTCCCTGATGCCGCATTTTTCCAAACGGTTCGTCAACCGGCACCAACCCTAAGTCATACAAAACTTTGGTAAAAAATCTGGAATACAAAAGATGAAGCACCGTGTGCTCGGCCCCGCCCACATACAAATCAACGCCGGAAGGCTTCATCCAATAATCCAAATTTTTGCGATTGGCAAATTCTTTTTCATTTTTCGGATCCGTATATCGAAAGAAATACCAGGAAGAACAAACGAAAGTATCCATTGTGTCGGTCTCTCTTTTGGCGTCTTTGCCGCATTGCGGACATTTTGCATTGACAAATTCTTCCGAACGGGCCAAAGGCGACTGCCCTTCTTTTGGCAAATAATTTTCCACTTTTGGCAATTCCACGGGCAAATCCGATTCTTTCACGGGCACAATTCCACAATGATTGCAATGGATAATCGGAATGGGTACGCCCCAATGTCTCTGCCGGGAAATCAGCCAATCGCGCAATTTATACTGCACCTTTTTCTTGGCCAATCCTTTCTCCGCCAGCCATTCAACAATTTCCTCCCGCGCTTTTTCCGAATCTATTCCGTTAAATTTTTCTGACTCAACTAAAATGCCATCTTCAATGAAAGCCGCTTCCTTAACTTTTAACTTTTCACTTTTAACTTTTAACTCTTCCTTGCCGGCCGATATAATGACTTGTTTTATTGGCAGTCCAAACTTCACAGCAAAATCATAATCTCTCTCATCGTGCGCCGGGACGGCCATAATAGCGCCCGTGCCGTAGCTGGCCAAAACATAATCAGAGATCCAAACGGGAATCTCTTCGCCATTAGCCGGATTTATTGCCTTAACGCCTTTCAATTCAACGCCGGTCTTATCCTTATCTTCGCTCAATCTCTCCAACTCGGTTTTCCGGTTCGCTTTTTCAATATATTTAAAAACTTCATTGTAATTTTTAATTTTAAATTTTAAATCTTTAATCAAAGGATGTTCGGGGGCTATCACTAAATAAGTTGCTCCGAAAATAGTATCAATTCTTGTGGTGAACACCTCAATTGGAAATTGGAAATTAGAAATTAGAAATTTTATTATGGCGCCTTCGGAACGCCCGATCCAATTCCTCTGTCCGGCCTTTGTTCTTTCCGGCCAATCCAATTTTTCCAAATCAGCCAAAAGCCGTTCGGCATAATTCGTGATTTTAAAAAGCCATTGATCTATTTCTTTTTGCACCACCTCGGTGCCGCACCGTTCGCACTTTCCATCCACCACCTGCTCATTGGCCAGCACTGTCTGATCTTTGGGGCACCAATTGGCCGGGGCTTTTTTGCGGTAAGCCAATCTCCGTTCATACATTTTTAAAAACATCCATTGAGTCCATCGGTAATATTCCGGATCGCAGGTGACGACCTCGCGCGACCAATCAAACATCGCGCCGATTGTTACCAACTGTTGGCGCATTGTTTCCATATTGGAATAGGTCCAGTCTTTCGGGTGGATGCCTCTTTTAATAGCCGCATTTTCGGCCGGCAGGCCAAAAGCGTCAAAGCCAATCGGGCTCATCGCATTAAAGCCATCGCGCATAATTTTGCGCGCCACAGCATCGGCTCCGGCATAATTATACCAATGCCCCATATGCAAATCGCCGGACGGATACGGAAACATCACCAAGTGGAAAAATTTTTTCTTATCCTTGGCAAAATCCTTAGCCTCGTACAGCCCCTCTTCTTTCCACCGCTTTTGCCATTTCGGCTCTATTTCTCTGGGATTATAAATACTCATAAATATCCTCAATCATTTTGCTTTATTTTACCCTATTTTCTCAAATAAAAAAAGAGCGCGGGCTTGTCAAAATAATATTTTTTTGGTATTATATTTTAGTCAGAACAAACTGCTGGCGCGCAAAATGGACCCATGGTGTAGTCCGGTTAACACGTCTCCCTGTCACGGAGAAGATCAGGGGTTCAAATCCCCTTGGGTCCGCCTTGCGCATACAAAAACAACAACATCTCTCCAGCATTCATCGGAGAGGTGTTTTTGTTTTGAGCCAATATTTTTTACTGCGTTTTTCCGCCACCCAAAGGATTATATCCGCCCTTTACTTCGTCGCCGTCCCTGAATCCGTCGCCGTCCGTGTCCGGATTGGTCGGCTTGGTTTTCCAAGTGTTAACTTCATCACCGTCGGAAAGACCGTCAAAATCGGTGTCAGCGACATTCGGGTTTGTTTTATAAAAGACTTCGAGACCATCCATAATTCCGTCTTTGTCGCTGTCTGAATTTTTATCCGCAGAATTTAGGTTAGCCGCATTTTTATTATCAGTACCTTGATACGAATTTAATGAATTTTGATTGATTTGCGGATTTTTAAACAAATCTTTTGCTCCGCTAAAAGAAGAAAAAAGCGCGATAATTGCCGCTCCAAACAACAGTAACGGCAAAAGCACGCCAATAATGCCAATTGCCAAAAAACCGGCTTTTTGGCCGCCGGACGGAGCAAATTCAAACGGTCCGCGTATTGATTTAAGATGCGCGTAAACTAGATAGCCATATATGACTCCAAGCGGCATAAGCACGAGTTGGAGCGGAAAATAAAAAAATAGTCCGACTATGCTTTTTGCATAGCTTCCGATTATACTGCCTAAAATCGGGACGGCAAAAAAAGAAATGACGACTATCGCGATATTTGCGACCAGCGATATCGCAAAAACAATTAAGCCGAAAGCCAAGAAGCGCCAAAAAACATTTAACCCGCTTCCTTTCACATACTCTTTGCTTTTTAAAAGAGCGGACATCCCGCGCACATCTTCGCTGACTAAAACAAAAACAGCCAATCCGAACCACACTGAAAAAATAACGCCTGGAATAAAAAATAAAAACATTCCGCCGGTAATGATGATGCCGGATAAAATAATCACCCAAAAATAGGAAAATGTTTTGCGGATCGCGTAAAAATACGCTTCTTTGACTCCGATCCGTTCTTCTCTTTTGACAACAACTCTGATAAGCGCAATCTGCGCCCATAAATTAAGCAGCAAAAAAGCAAGCCATAATACAAGAATCAAACCGAGCGAGGCGATGCTTGATAAAAGAGCGGAACCGATCTCCGGCAATGAATTAATCTGTTTCACATCGCTTCTCGCGCCCAAACTGATAAAGCTTGCCGCCAACATTACTATCAACGCAGTAAAGGGAACAGCCGTGATTATTAAGAATGTGCCGATTCGTTCAGTCAAAATTTGCCAGGCTTGCGAAAACAAATCGCCAACGCCCGGCAAACTCCCTCCGGAAAAATTTCCGCCCATAGGCGGCATTGGAGGCGTAGGCATAGCCGGCCGATTATAAGCATTCTGCCGCCACGGAGGCGGAGGAGGGGAAAATGACTCTGAATATTGCTGATCTTTTGATTCAATCATATTTGATTATAAATTTCAAAAAGGGGAGAGGATTTAAATTCGCTCTCCCCTTTTTGTTTGTTCTCGTTTACTTGATGCCGATCGTGAGATTCACTCCGCCTTTGAAAGTTTTGGCGTGGCTGTTGAAACTTCTCTTGGTCTTGCCGTCTTTGCTAAATACCTTCACATTGGGGCCGCCGCTGCTTTCCGGCGCCGCGATAATCTCGGCTGTGCCGTCCGCGTCCAAATCAGATACAGCTAGGTTGACACCGCCGCGGAAAGCCTTAGTGTAGGCAAAAAACGCTTTTTCCAATTTTTTGCCATTGGCGGAAAATACTTTTACTTGAGAACCGGCGCCCTTGCGCGGCACAATGATTATCTCTTTGGCGCTGTCGCCGTCCACATTGCCTACCGCCACTTGCAAGCCGGTCCGGATATTTGTTCCATACGCATTGAACTTGGCCAGCTGTTTGTATTTATAATCCAAGACTCGCACTGTCGGCGCTTGTCCGGCCTGCGGAACAATAATCAAGTCATCTTTTCCGTCGCCATTGACATCGGCGATTTTTAATTCCAGTCCCTGCCGGCTGTTTTTATCACCCAACATTTTTTGCGCGGTTTTCTTTCCGCTGCCGTTCCAAACTTGCATCTGCGGAGCGCCGCGCAAAGAGGTGATAATAATTTCGTCTTTTCCGTCGCCGTTCAAATCGCCGACCACCAAGCGCAATCCGCCGCGGAAGCTCTTAGTAAAAGCCGTAAATTTCCTGACTAAAGTCAATTTCTTATTGGAATACCGGTAAATCTTGATTACCGGTTCGCCGCGATCTTTGGCCGCCACAATAATCTCTTTAGTTCCATTGCCGTCCGTATCGGCCAATTCCAGCAATACTCCGCCATTGAAATTTTTATCATACACGAATTTTTGCGCCAATAGTTTTCCACTTTTGCTGAATACTCTCAAATGAGGGCCGCCCCCGCCGCCCGGCACGGCTACAATTTCATCAGCGCTATCCCCATCCAAATCTCCGGAACGAACATTGACTTGACCCCGAAATCTGCGGTCAAAAGCCAAAAATGATTTGATCTTCTTTCCGTCCGCGCCCCAGATTGACACTTCCGGCTCGCCGTTTTCCGCCGTTACCGCCACAATGGTTTTGGCTTTTGAAGCATTGGCGCCCTCGGCCGCCACCACGGCGAATTTGGTAAAGTGATTGGTGGAAATGGTAATCGTATTATTTTCCGTATTTTGCGTAACGCCGTTCGGGTCTTTCCAAGTGCCGGTTTGCTCGTCATAATACTTGGACACCAAAGAATCTTCGGTCAGACCCAATTCTTTCAATTGCTCGTCCGTGTAAGCGAAGGTAATAGTCACATTGGAATTGAATTTGGAGATAGTATTGCTGTTTTCATCCTGCGCTTCCAATTCATAACCCACGCCAAACGGCTTTTCCAATTTGGTGTGGATGAGATCAATGGTCGGCGTGGCGCGCAAAGTCACATTGCCGGAAGAAGCCAGCGTACCTCCGGGAATATTGATAATCGTGCCGTTGTCCAAAGTAATCACTTGGCTGGTGGTCGCGTCAAAAGTCTTGGATACGGCCGGCGGAACATTAAAGCTTGATTTTTTCAGCTCAAAATTCTGCGTGATTGCCGTTTGATTGGTTATTTTAATCGTCACTTCTTCGGATCGGAAAAAGTCAGTGCCGGTGAAAGTATCGGCTCCGCAATGCCAAGTGCCGGCGCTGTAATTCAAGGAATAGCTTCCGCCCCATTCGGCCGGAGCGCCGTTGAATCCGCCTTCTTCTTTCCAGCAGTGCACGAAAGCAAATTGCACGGGTGTACCCCCAATAGTCACTTTTCCGGTCATTTTGCCCAGCGCTTTATTTAGCTTGATTGTAACGCTCGCGGTTTTTGTTTTGGTCAGATCCACGCGCTGGGAATCAGCCGGCAAATAGGTACTCTCCGGCGGAAGCTGTACGCCTACTTCGTAAATATGGCCGGAAAGTATTGATATGGAGAATGTCCCGTCCGGATTGACTTTGGCTCCGGAATTGATCATTTTTTCAAAATCTTCTTTTTCGGGCGGGCCTTCTTTTTCAAATTCCGGATGATTGGACGCGAATACAAAAGCGTTACCGGTCGGATTGCCGTTCGGATCCAACACCTTTCCGGTGATGGTCGCGTCAGCCTTTTTCACGCTAATATTTCTGGTGATATTTCCGCCTAGCGGCACTTCAATTTTATCGTCGGTCGGCGGCTGCTGCAAAATTCCTTGGGACTCTTCCACCCAATAGCCGATCCGGTATGCCGTTCCGCCTAAAACTGAAATTTTGTACGAACAGTCCGATTGAATCGGGGAATTGCGCCACATATTTTCCGTGTTTACGAACACATCGCCTCGGAAATCGCATGAGGTAAGAGCAATGCCGTTTTGATCAACCAATTGGCCGGAAATTGAAGCGTCATTTTTCTTAAGCACGATGTTTCTTTCATAAGTTTGGTCGGCTAATACCGCTATGCTTACGGTTTCAGCGGAGCTGTAATCCGAATTGGGCGGAGTGTGCGTGCCCAGCACATAAGCGGAGGCTACTTTTGACGGGACCCTGATTTCAAAGCTTGAAGTCTGGCAATTGACCGGTCCGCCGTATTCCGGACCCCAGCCCATATTGCCGGTGGATACCGGCCGGGCAAACGCCCAGCTGCAAAAATTAGGAATCACCTTTCCGGCCTCATCAACGATTTTTCCTTTGATCACCACATCGGCATAAATCAATTCAATGTCTTTGCCTAAGGCGGTCCGGCTTGTTTCGGTCTCCACGCTCACATCAATCGGCGGACCCGAATACACATAGCTGGTATTTGACCCTTGGTCAATATTGATGTGCCACATTCCTTTGGTGACAGCCAATTCAAAATTTCCCGTCGCGTCCGTAGTAGTATTGGACCAGCCCGGAGCGCGATCCAAATTGGCATTTACCCGCACGCCGGGGACGCCTTCAGCCGTTCCTTTTTTAACCACCCGTCCGGTGATGCGCGCTTCTTTTGTTTTAGCAGTAAGCGTTCCCACATCTTTTGTTTCGCCGTCAGTAATCGTGATGTTCATTTCCGGAAAAGTAAGGCCTTGATCCGGACTCCAGACATTGACGCGGTAAGATCCGGCCGCTACTTTCACGACAAATTCTCCGGTAGGCTTCACTTGAGAATTGTTGCCCTGACCCTTGTCATTGCGCACATCCACATTGGCGTTAGTGATGGGCGTACCGTCGGCTTTTAAAATTTTTCCGGAAACCGTGGCCGTGGCCGAAACTACTGAAAAATTAATCGTCGCGGTTTCGGTTGACGCGTCATTTTTAAATTCCGCCCTTTGTCCAAATCCTTCGGGAATCCAATCAGCCGCCGGCATACCCGGAGCGTTATTGGGCCACACATTTACATTCCACGCGCCGCCACCCACTTCCAATGTAAAACCGCCATCGCTCCCTGTTTGCGCATTGGCATACCCCGCTCCGCCTTCGCGATTGGCATTGACACTGGCGCCGGCCACCGGCGTTCCGTCTTTTTTGAGCACTTTTCCGGAAATTTTCTTAGTGGCGACTGAAAAATATAAATTTTTGGTTTGAGCATCCGCAGTCAAATCAACTTCAAAACTGTTGGAAATTAAACCGGCCGTACCCCACGGCACATTCACTTCCATAGTATAATGGCCGTCCGGCAAACCGCCGACCGCGTAATTGCCTTCTGAATCAGATTGGGTCCAGGATTGCTGGGTCCAATCTTGATTATGAACATTGATTCCGGCGTTTCCCACCAGCGCCTGATTATTGGAAGCCAAGGCATCGGCTTCTGTTTTGTAAATTTTGCCTTTAACTTGCGGGCTTGAAAGATTGATAGGTACTAAAAGCTGGGTTCCGGAATAAGTAATCGTTGTTTTATTTGAAGTGTATTTATTCCATCCTTGCGGCTGAACTTCAATGGTGTAAGTTCCGTAGGGAATCGCCGGCAATTTGAAATTGCCGTCCGAATCCGTGCCGGAGTATTTTTGTATCGTGCGATCCTGATTGTACAGATTTACATTGATCCATTGGCCATTGCTTAAAGAAAGAGCGCTGCCGTCCGGTTTTTTCACCTGTCCGACAATCGCCGGATTGGTTAAATTGACGGTTATATTTTGAGACGCGGCCGGATCAGTGACTGTGACAGCAAGCTCGCCATCGGTAAAAGACATGCCATTCGTATGAGCAATGGCAATATATTCGCCTTTTCCAAGGTAAGTTTTGAAAGATCCGTCTTGGCTGGTGTTGATCCACTTGTTAATCGTATAATCTTTTGAACGAATTTCAACATTGATGTTTTGCTGAGCGCCATAATCAATACTAATAGCGCCTCCGGCCGGATCTTTCACGGTTCCGAGAATATTGGGCGCCGCCAATTTAATCGTGCCAATATCCACTTGTCCGCCGGAAAGCGTTATCTTAACCGGATCGGGCGCTGCCTGATTAGACAACTCATCTCCCCAAATATTGACTTCCACCCGATATTGGCCATTGCCGATCCCTTCGGTGACAGTGAAAGAACCGTCTGATTGGACATCAGCTCCACCTCCGCAATTTCCGGTACTGCAAGGCCCGTCCGGATTGACATTGATTCGGGCATTGGCTAAGACTGCTGTTCCGTCCGACTTCACGAGTTTGCCAATGACGGAATTGCCGCCGCCGAAAGTCTTGTAAGTGGCGGCATTAGCCTGCAAAGAAATAATAAAAGAACAAAATAATACGATGAGCGCCGCAACAAAAGCCCAACCGATCGATTGGCTAATTTGGCGCAAACGCGAAGTGGCAATACGCATATATTAATAATTAATGACTAATTTGTAAATAATAATAAAACGCGGCTATTTCAAGCCGCGTTTTTAGAAATCAAAAAATAGGGATAAATATCCTTATTTAATAACCGGTTTGGCCAATTATCAAATACCTCCTGCATGATTTGTGGGGATTATATTCTGTATTTTTTATTATGTTTACAGTATATCAGAAAAATTCGCTTTTGTCCAGCTCTCGCTATTAAAATAAATTCACTTTATATCCTTTCTTTCCAGAATTTTGAATCCATCGGCCACGGCATCGCACAGAAAATTTTCCAACTGGCTTTGATCGTCTTTGGTTTGGGCTTTATAGAGATAAGTATAATACAATTGTTTTTGTTGCTGACGGATAATGGCCGGAGCCATATTCGCCTTGAAAAACATTGCGTTCATTAAAAGACGGCCAACGCGGCCATTGCCGTCCGAGAAGGGATGGATTTGTTCAAAACGGCTATGGACGCCGGCGGAAGCGGCAACGATATCATTCGTTTTTCCAGCCGCTTTGGCAATGATATCGGGAATTACATCGGGAATTTTCAAATAATTTACCGTCGGCAGATTGACGCCCGTGATCCGGACTGCGTGATTGCGATACGCTCCAGCGTCCGGCCGAATGCCGTTCATAAGCATGCTATGCAATTTCAAACCCAATTCCTCATTGATCGCCTTGCCTCTAAGAATGTAATCAAACAGATAATTCAAAGCGGCCTGGTGATTTTTCGCTTCCAGTTGTTCAATTAGACTTTTATTTGGCAAAGCGACATTATCAAAGATGACAGCCGCTGTATCCGGTTCGGTCAAGGTATTGCCCTCAATGCTGTTGCTGTTGTAAGTAAGCTTTAAAATAAATTGATCTCTGATATCCGGGTTATTCAAAATCTCCGCGACAATATTTTTATGTTCCAATGATTTTTGGCGCAAAGATTGTTTCTTGACATCAAGCTGTTCGTTGGGAATAATTTTTTGTCCGGTCACTTCCAAAAATAACTCCTCAATAGCCGCTTGCATTTTGAGACGAGGGGTGGCCTTGCCTGTCCACCAGTTGTTAAAAGCGACAAAAGATACGCCAAAGCGCTCGGCCAGCTTGGTTTGAGTAAGCCCTAGTCTTTTTTGAATTATTTCCAGTTTTTGCCGCGTATTCATAGGTTTTTTCTTGCACGGCTATCTTATCAAACTTTATAAGGTTTGTCAAAATAGAATGAACTTTATAAAGTTAGTAAACAACAACTCGTATTCCGAGCAGTTTACTTGGTCTACCTCTCCGCCATGACGATAGCATTGGGAATATTCCGGCCCGGGCCGACTTTGTATTGGCCGTTGTAGTACATCGCGGAAGAGCCGCCGCCGTCCGAATTGATGGCGTATTCCATATTCATCGCTTTCATAATCACCGCCAGATCGCCCACGGTCGCTCCGCGCGCCAAAACCATATACACCTTGGTTCCTTTCAGGCCGATGCCGCCGCGAAATGATTTGACCGTGCGCTGTTTATTATCCAGAGTCGCTTCATCCAAGACTTTTTCAGATTTGTAGACCAATAACGGCCCGCTGGAAATGGCAGATTGGATTTTGGTGTCGTACTGGAATTCAAATGGGGCAATACCGGTAAAATCCTTGGTGTGGCGGTAAAAAACCCAATTGTTTTCATTGTTAAAAACAATCAATGGGCCGTTGTTGAATTGATTTTTGTAAAGATTTATCAGATTCTTGGTTCGGGAATTGTAAAGCATCCAAAAATACGAGCCGTCCTCGCCGGCGCAATGCGGATAATCCTTGGGACAAAAATATGTGCCGTTCATTCCGGCCATGGCTTGATTGGCGATTGCAAAATCTTTCAAAGGCTTTGTTTTGCAATTATCTTTGCAATCGTAATTTTCCGCCGTGTCCGTCAAAATCTTTACTTTCGGATTGGACAGATCGGCGATGAGCAGGTCAATTGCGAAATCTCCCCGGGATGTTCTTACGGTCTTTTTCATATAGGTGACGCCGTTAGTCGTGGCGAAGCCGTTGCTGGCCGAGGGGATTTTGGAGAGATTGTCGTTGGTGATGCCGGAGCCCAGATTTTGCATTACTTTGAAAGCGTCCGCCGGACGGCCGAGAAAGTAGCGTTTTAAATTCTTGGGATTCACATACCAAGCTTCGCCGTTTTGCTCCACTTGAAGCAGGATCTTTCCGGACATTTTTTGGCGCAGATTCAGATCTCCTTCAAAGGAGTCGGTATTGGACGGTATCTTAGCCAAATTGGCATTGGTGATGCCGTAACCTTTGGAACGCATTACGGAAAAAGCGTCTTTGGGGCGGCCTAAATAATATCTTTTAAGTTCCTTGGGATGAATATACCAAGCCTCTCCCTTGCTTTCCGTCTGAAGAAGAATTTTTCCTTTCATCCGTCCGGCGAGCGCAAGATCCGGAGTGGAATCGGGGAGAAGCCAGGGAGTTGCGGCAGTATTATCATCAGTTTGATTATCGGAAACATTTTTAACACTATTGCTTACTTTGATTATATTAATACTCTTTGGACCGAAAACGAAAGCATAGCCGTTGGAAATAAAGATATGCGGGGCGCTGGAAAAGGAATTGTAAATTCCCAATTTGACGGGCGAAGTTTGATCGGAAATGTCAAAAACAACCAATTCGCTTCCCCATTGGCCAGTCATATAAAGATAATTGCCAAAGCCGGAGATATCTCCCACTCCCAATTTGTCTGGCGGAACAAAATAATTCAGCTCAAAAATGGAAGCGGTATTGGAAACATCAAAGATGCGAATATAGTCATTGTACGGAACATACAAATAATCTCCATTCAGATAAATTTCTCGCCGGTCATTGTCTTGGCCGAGATAATAGCTGTCCAATACTTCAGGCGTTGCGGCGTTTGAGACATCCAAAACATACACATCCTTGCTTCCCAAAAGAGATACATTGGAGCCGAAAACAGCTATGCTGTAAAAAACAGCGCCCGGATCATAGATACCTTTGATGATAGGCGCCGAAACATCTGAAATATCTATCGCTCCAAATCCGCCGGTTTCCCCAACAAAGTAAGCGTAATTTCCGGAGACTTTAATATCATTGGCTCCGTGAAAGTCGGCCGGAAATTCCGTGCTGGACAAAACTGCTAGCGCTGCCGGAGAGGAAATGTCAAAAATATAGAAAAACGATTTATCGTCCGTCTCGGAATAGCCTGCGGCGTATAAATAATCACCTTCAACGAAGAGCGCGTTAAGATTGGCATCAACATTATACGAAGCGATTTCCAAGGGCGCCGCGTGATCCGATGCGTCAAATATTTTCAGCGCGCCGATGAATTTCTTTGAATTATCATCGTATCGGCGCAAAGCCGCGTATAAATAATTGTTTGAAACCGCGACATCGTTGACATCATCATTCGGACTATTTTTAAAAGAAATGCCTCCGGACAACGCCGGAATGGACGGCGGAGAAGAAACTTCAATCCCGCGCGACATCAAAGGCGAGCCGGAAAGCAGTAAAAAAATTCCACAGAAAAATATGATTTTAAATTTCATAATAAATATTTTCATTTAATTTCTTTTAAAATTTACTTGCATCTTATTCTTCATCGGGTTTTATCTCATACACCTGATACAGCGCGCCGGACTGTTTTAAGACATCTCTTTCTCATACCCGTCAAACAAAAACTCTCCGTTGGCAACACTTCCAATGTCATCATAAATCGCGTCGTTATTTTCAAGCGCACGAATGGCAATAATTTTTTCATCGGCCACTTTTTCATAACCGGAAGGCATTTCTGACAATGAACCGCCGTGTTTTGAAGCCATGACAATCGCTGACGCGCCGATGCGCTTGGCAAATTGTTCTTCAACAATCCGTAAGATATTATCATTAACGATTTTTCCTTTTTCTTGGGAATAAACGCCATTAAGCATTATGATCGGTTTTTGCGTTTTTGGCGATACGCCCATTCGGCCGAAAATAAATCCGGAAATAACATTAGAGTCCTTGGTTTTGATGTCAAAGATAAATGACAGCGGATCGGCATTGAGCCGCGCGATCCAGTCAGACGCTCCTTGCCCGCCTTGAATATCATAGTTTTTGCTGTTAAAACAGCATTGCTGGCCGTCGGCAAAACGGAGCGTCCTTATAAAATCTTTGCCTTTATCAAGAAAAGTCAGTTCTAATTCTTTCTTGATTGATTTTTTGGCGCCTCGGCCCGCTTCCAGCTTGGTAAGCGTCTCGTTCAAATGGCTTTGCCACTCGGAAATTAAAGGCGACTTGAAAAGCTTTGGAAGATTCACCGTCAAATATTTATGCAAAAGACCGGAAACGTTCAATCGTTCAAGCTCTTCAACTGCTTCTTTATCGCCTCCTTTTTGTCTCGCTCTGAATATTAATTCTTTTTTGCATTTCTCGGCTATTTTTTTAACGGTATCAAAATCATGTTTTTTGCCGGCTTCCAGAAATTCTTTGATTTGCCCGCCCTTCTTGCTTTCTGTTTTTTGAATGTTTTTGGCCTCTTCCATATTAGACGGAATTTCTTCTTGAAAACCGGCGTAAATCAAGGATTCTAACTCTTGCCCAAGCACCGATTGCAGGCGAACCAGATTTTCCTCATACTCGCCGCCCAGCTCCACATCGGCAAAAAACGAAATATTTCTTTTCTCTTGGTCCATAATCGGCGTCCGGCCTTCAAGAAATTCGCCGATAATTTTTTTCGCTTCATCTTCGGACCGGCCGGCTTTCAAAAGAGATTTTTTAAATTCTTTTAATCGTTCATCGTCAATCTCCTGTTCCAGGACTTTTTTAAAAACCAAAGAAAATTTGTCAAAACTGTAATCATTAATCAGAGTATAGCGGTATTCGCCTCCTTTGATAAGATAAAATATCTTTCGCGCGTCATCGTCTTTGAGCGCGTTCCTCAAGCCGGCCAAATCATATTCCTCAAATTTACTCTTATGTTCTTTCAATTCCTCTATGCGCTCGCTGATTGTTTCGCCGGCCAGCAATCCCGGAGCTTCCAGCGCTTGATAAGCGGCCAAATCGGGATTAAGCCCTAATTTTGAAATCAAACTGGTCAAAATCTCGTCCGCTTCATTTTCATCTTTGTCTTTGAGATACGGCCCGAGATTTTTATCCCAATGACCCTCGTTAATGAGTTTTTCAGCAAGATATCGGCGGTATCTTCTTGGAAGCTCTCGGTTGGCAAAAAGATTAGCGGCCATTGTTCTGGCTTTGGGATTTTCTATCTCAATAACCGTTTTCAAATAACGGATAGAGGTTGATTCGTCTTTGGCTTGCTTTAATTCGCCCAGCAAAAAATTAGAAACAGTCTCATAATCCTGAAACTCCAGACCTTTGGCCAGAGTTCTTGTCAACCCCTGCGCTCTGGCTTCTTTGGCGGTTTCAAAAAGCCGTTTCTTGTATTCCTCGTCCGCGCCGCTTAGCTGTCTCTCCCGCTCCAGCATGCCGAATTCCAGTCCTTTTTTGGTATGCTCGGGAATATTTTCTCGCGCCGGAGCTTTATCGCCGTAAAAATACCCGACCGCGTAGGCCGTGTCATTTCCGCCTTTTGCTAAAAGTTTTTGAATTTCTTCTTCATTCAGATTAATCGGGGTTTGATTTTCCCAATATGAACCTAATGACTTTGCCGTACCCCATCGCACATCCGAGTCGCTGTCTTTAAGGCCTTGTTCGTAGAGCTTGGTATAAAGCTCGGGGTTGATTGAGGCTAGTGAACCTAAGGACTTGGCTGTGCCTCGTCGCACATTCCAGTCGCTGTCTCTAAGGCCTTGTTCATAGAGCTTGGCGGCAAGCTCGGGGTTGATTGAGGCTAGTGAACCTAATGACTCGGCCGTGCCTTGTCGCACATCCGAGTCGCTGTCTTTAAGGCCTTGTTCGTAGAGCTTGGCGGCAAGCTCGGGGTTGATTGAGGCTAGTGAACCTAATGACTCGGCCGTGCCTTGTCGCACATCCGAGTCGCTGTCTTTAAGGCCTTGTTCATAGAGCTTGGCGGCAAGCTCTGGGTTGATTGAGGCTAGTGAACCTAATGACTTTGCCGTACCCCATCGCACATCCGAGTCGCTGTCTTTAAGGCCTTGTTCGTAGAGCTTGGTATAAAGCTCGGGGTTGATTGAGGCTAGTGAACCCAAGGACTTGGCTGTGCCTCGTCGCACATTCCAGTCGCTGTCTCTAAGGCCTTGTTCATAGAGCTTGGCGGCAAGCACGGGGTTGATTGAGGCTAGTGAACCTAATGACTTTGCCGTACCCCATCGCACAGCCGAGTCGCTGTCTCTAAGGCCTTGTTCATAGAGCTTGGTATAAAGCTCGGGGTTGATTGAGGCTAGTGAACCTAATGACTCGGCCGTGCCTTGTCGCACATCCGAGTCGCTGTCTTTAAGGCCTTGTTCGTAGAGCTTGGTATAAAGCTCGGGGTTGATTGAGGCTAGTGAACCCAGAGACTTGGCTGTGCCCTGTCGCACATTCCAGTCGCTGTCTTTAAGGCCTTGTTCATAGAGCTTGGCGTAAAGCTCGGGGTTGATTGAGGCTAGTGAACCTAATGACTCGACTGTGCCGTATCGCACATTCCAGTCGCTGTCTTTAAGGCCTTGTTCATAGAGCTTGGCGTAAAGCTCGAGGTTGATTGAGGCTAGTGAACCTAATGACTCGACTGTGCCGTATCGCACATTCCAGTCGCTGTCTTTAAGGCCTTGTTCGTAGAGCCGGATAATTTTGATATCGGCCAAAAGTCGCTTTTCTTTCTCTTTAAGTTCGTCTGCTTCTCTCTTTTCTGTTTTTTTCTGAATTTCATTTTCCCTCTCATCGGCCCCCTCTTGCGCCGCCTCCAACGCGCCGCCGATAACCGCCTCTTTTTCTTCCGGAGGCAGTTGTTCAAATTTTTGCTGATCTGAAATTTTTGAAAAGTCGTATTTTTCGGACATACCCAGTATATCAACTTCCAGAGCCAAACGCCTTATTATGGCGTCCGTACTCGAGTAAGCGTAAACCAATAAACCTTCGACCTTGCGTGGTTTTTAGATATTGTTCGCGGCGTTTGGCATCTTGTTCGTTGAGGCATCCTTCGAAATAAATGAGTTCAAATGGCAATCTATATTTTGTCGCAAAAGATAATCCTTTTTTATGTTCTTCTAATCGTCGTTTTAGATTAGTGGTGTAGCCGATATATCGCTCTTTATCTTTTAAACTTTCTAAAATGTATACGAAGAAGAATGTATTGGAAGTTGTATTACTGGGCATAAAATAAATTAAATCTCATTCCACGGCAGAGCGATTATATTTTCTGCCAGTTTTTCTTTTCTTTCACCCATAGTTATCACATAACCTCGCTTAGCATTTTTTTTATAATCCTCAAGAAATGTTCTTAATCCCCTAATATCGGAGAGGGAAACGGAGCGAGACGCTTTTATTTCAATCGGCACGATCTCATCGCCCATATCTATCACGCAATCAACTTCCAAGCCATGCTGTGTCCGCCAAAAATGCACTCTGTAATCTTTATGAAGTAGTCGCGTTCTTCTGATAATTTCAAGCATAACCGCGTGCTCAAATAACACTCCCTTTTGAGCATTTATAAGATCGGGCGACAACGGCAATCGCGCCAGCGCGTTGCGCACTCCCAAATCAAAAAAATAATATCTCGGCGACGACAAAATTCTTTTGCGCGCGCTTTTCACATACGGCTCTACTCTTTCCACAATCAAAGTATCTTCCAATATCCTGTAAAATTCTTTGATCGCCGGCTGACTCACGAGCGCTTCCTGAGAAAGTTTCGTTAGATTCGGAGCGGTGCCCGATTCAGCCGCCGCCAATTCCAAAAATTTGCCAAACGCGCCGATTTTTCGCGATATCGCCTCGGCTCGTATTTCTTCCTCTAAATATATATCAGCATAGCTTTTTAAAAATAATCCTCTTTCCGGTTGTTTTAAAGACGCGATCGCCGGCAAAGAACCGAACACCAAAGAATCTTTAAAAGTAAAACTGGCCGGCGGATTAATATTATCAACCTCCAACCCCCTGACATTTGATTGTTTGATCAGACCCAATTCTCCCCAGCTAAGCGGGTCAAGAAAATAACGGACCACTCTTCCCGGCAAAAGATTGGTTCCGGCCCGCCGCAGTTTGCGAGCCGACGATCCGGTAAAAATAAATCGCGCCTTTCGATCGTCAATGAGAAATTGCGCCGCGTCAAAAATCTCCGGCACTTTTTGAGCTTCATCAATAAAAACATACGGCGCCTTCTCATAAGCGCTTACCTGATCTATGATTTTTGACGGATTAACCTCCAATTCGCGCCGAATCATCGGATTCTGTAAATAATATTCAGCTTTGTTGGAAATTGACGAAAGCGCGTTTGACACCAGAGTGGTTTTGCCGACTTGCCGCGGGCCGAAAAGCAAAATTGAATTATTCTTTTTAATCATCCGCTGAATATCCTTGGCTAAATATCTCGTGAATTGTTTATTCTTTTCCGACATATATAAAGTATAGTTTATATTACTACGACATATCTAAAGTATAGTTTATATTATTAAAAAGTCAAGAATGCTGTTTTCCATAAAATTCATATAGTTTAGTCAATGGTTTGCAAAAATAAATTTTAGTAAGCCATTGAATCTTTATTTCAAAGTAATTCCTCTGATCACCCGCGCTTGGGGGGTGCCGCCGCCTTGGGGGATAACCGTGATATCGTCCAAGCCGTCCGCGTCCACATCGCCACCCGAGACATTGACACCGCCTCTGAACTTCGTGGAATACGCGTAAAATTCTTTTATCAGCGTTCCTTTTTTATTGTAAATTTTCACCAAAGGAATACTGCCTTTTCCCGCGCCCACGATTATTTCCTTTATCCCATTGCCGTCAATATCGGCAGTTCCCACGGAAACACCCTTGGAAAGCGCTTTGGAAATTGGCGCGAAAGATTTGATTTTTTTAAAACTCTTGCTCTGCCGCCCTTGGCGAGCCTCGCCTTCGGCGGGGGCTTTAAAAATCAAAACCTGCGGAGCGCCGGTCTCCGTACCGGCGATAATCTCGTCATATTTTCCGCCGTCCACATTACCGGCTGCCACGCGCAGGCCGTCTTTGAATCCGGCCGCAGTTGCGTTTATCTTGCTTATAATTTTACCGCTTGCCGAATAAACCCAAATCTGATTGCTGCCTCCCGCGCCAGCAGAAATAATGATTTCCGACTTGGCATCGCCGCTGACATTGCCGCAAGCCACATACAGTCCGCCGGAAAATTTCTTGTCAAAAACCAGAAATGATTTGCGAAAAAGCTTTCCATCGCTTTTGAAAATCTTTACTTCCGATTTGGCCTTGGATCCGGGCACGGCGATTATTTCTTTAGCGCCATCGCCGTTAATATCGCACATCGCGATCCGCGCGCCCGATTTGATTTTTTTGTCAAACGCGGCAATTTTTGTTTTCAGTTTTTTATCTTTGTCAAAAATTTTGATTTCCGGAATCTGATCATCGCCGGTTGACACAATTATTTCTTCCAAGCCGTCGCCGGTCACATCGCCGGAGGAAACCGCGAATCCGCCTTTGACTTTTTTGTCAAACGCGAAAAATGATTGGCCGGCAATCACTTCCGCGCCCTTGCTGACAGTGGCTTTGTCTTTTTTTGAATACGCGTAAGTTTTATTCGGCGTTTGCGTAATAAAATCAGTAATGCCCAAACCCCGCTCCAAAGTGGATTTTTGCTCGTCAAGATTTATCACGGTCGCATCATACCAGCCCGGCTTCATTTTATCATGCGGCACTTTGACGGCCAAAGAAGTTTTTGACTGGACGCTTACTTTAGGCGATAAAATGTCGGCAAAATATACCTTGGCGCCGTACTTGAAATTTTTGCCTTTTATTTCCACCTGAAGGCCTGCTCCCTTATCCCAAATCGGATTGATTTCTTGGGGGGAGACCGCGTGCACCTCCGGCGCCGGATCCGTATAGGCGGCCGTGCCGGTGATATCAATTTGGCGGATCATATCATTGACCGCGTCTGCCGCGTATAAGGTTTTCCCGACCGCGTCCACGGCCAAACCCCTGACCATATTGAATTGCGTTTCGCTTTGGACGCCATTTTTAAATCCGCGAACGCCTGATCCGGAAATAAGCTTGGTAAGTTTGGTGGCCGGATCAACCTGCCTGATTTTCTGCGACCCTGATTCTGAAAAATACAAAATTCCGTCCGCACCCATTTCCAAATACTCCGGATAAGACACAAGCGCGGCCGTACCGATCGCGTCCCGATAGCCATTTTGTCCCGAACCGATCAGCGTGGAAACTTCGCTTTTTACCAAATCAATTTTGCGGATCCGTTGATTATTTGTGTCAGTCACGAAAAGATTTTTACCTGAAGAGTCTATGGTAATACCGGTCGGTTTATTGAATTTGGCCGACAAGGCTGCTCCATCTTCAAAGCCGACAACGCCTGATCCGGCCACGAGATATGTCTGTCCGTCGGAAATCCGCACTTTGCGAATGCGGCCGTTGCCCGTATCTGACACATAAAGAAAATTCCCGTCCGGATCAAGAGTAAGGCTTGCCGGATTTTTAAAATACGCGCAAACCGCAAGGCCTGTCGTGCGCACATCGCCGCAATCTTTACCTTCCTGATAGCCATTATCCTGCGTGCCATTGGTATTGATTAATCCCGCACCCGTGATTAAAAAACTTTTCGGCGGATTAGCAGTAAGATCAATTCCCCGGATGCGATTATTCCAGCGGTCTATTACGAATAATTTTGTCCCGTCCGCGTTTATGGCAATATTGGTAACGCCGGAAAAACGGACAAATTCCGAGTCCGTGCCTTCGCCGCGATAATTATCAACCACCGAACCCAGCACATGGATCACCTCGCCGGTCTCGCGGTTGATTTTTCGCACCATATTGTTCATTGATAAATACAGCCACTTACGATCCGGAGACAAAGCCAAATCATTGGGCCGTCCCAATATTGCTTCTTCTTTTGTTCCCACCGCATTGCCGAACCGGTCTTTGCCGGCAAATTTCGCATTATCGGACGGATTATCCAAATTGAATTTTTGGATCGTGCCCATTCCGGCATTCATTACAAAAATATATCCGTCTTTAATAGCCAAGCCAGCCGGAAAAATCATTTCTTGCTGGCGCGTGTCCTGATAAATTAATTCTGTATTTTTTGTTGAAAGATTGATTTTTCTGACGCGATCAATCAGTTGCAAATTGTGATCTGAAACATACAAATTATTGCCCGCCCGAGTAATGCCCCATAAATTTTCAAAGCTCGCCTCGCCACCCGTACCTTCGGCATAAGAATAATTTCCCGATCCGGCCACGACCGAAAGCGCGCCCGATAATAAATCAAGCGCCAAAACGCGATGGCTGCCGTTGTCCGCAATATAAAGAATTGTCCCGTCATTGGAAGAAACAATGGCGCGCGGATCGCTTAATCCTTCGCTTTTCACTAAAGTGACGATTCCGCCATCCGTAGAAACGCTCTTAATCGCGTTATTTTCCGAATCGGCTATATATAAGGTAGAGCTGATTACTTCCAAACCGCGCGGATTATTCAAACCGGACGAAACAATAGTTGAAACGATACCGTTAGATATTTTTTTAATCTTATCGTTACCGCTGTCTGAAATATAAATATTGCCCATAGCATCAAGCGCCACCCCTTTTGGCGCGAAAAATTGCGCAAAAGCCACTGCCCCGTCCGTATCACCAATCGCGCCGGTTCCGGCCACGGTTGACACGATACCGGTGGTCTCAATTTTTCTAACAACATTATTGGAAGTGTCCGGAATATAAAAATTCCCGGACGAATCAATTTCCAAATCTTCCGGAAAATCAAAATACGCCTCCAGCGCTTGTTTGCCATCGCCGCTGTAAATACTTCCGACAAAAGTGGAAGTATTGCCATAAGAGCTTGTTTCTTCGCCTAAAACCGCGATTTTCTCCTGAACAGACTCAACAATACTTAGTTCCGGCGCAATGTACGCGAAAGGCTTCGGCATTGGCAAAATCAAAGAATCCACAATCGCATTGCAAAATAAAAAAACCCCCGATAATAATGCTACGCTTGAAGCGATAACAATAATATGAGGAATGAAAAAATACTTCTTATTCATAATTTTTATTTTTATTTCTTCGCCCTCCATAGCTTTATGCGAAGGAGGGTTGTTTTATTTGTCTATAGTATATCATAAAAAATCAATTTATACAAGCGTCCTTGACACTTTTCTCTTTATTTAGTATCATTTTTAAAGCACAATTAATTTAATCACACTTATTTTAAATATGTTGACTATCCGTCTGTCCCGCGTGGGCAAGAAAAAACAGCCGTCTTACCGGATTTTAGTGCAAGAAAAGAAAAAAGATCCCTGGGGGACTTTTATTGAAAATATTGGCCATTACAATCCCTTTGTCAATCCGGGCAAGCTAGTGATAAAAAAAGAACGACTGGAATGCTGGATCAAAAATGGCGCGGAAGTTTCCGATACATTAAATAATTTATTTATCAACGAAGGCTTAATAAAAGGAGAAAAGAAAAGAATCGTTAAAGCGAAGAAAACCGAAGTCAAAGACGCTCCAAAACCGGCCGTCGCCGCGTAATATCCAGACTCTTGATAATTTTAAAATACGGCATATAATATCTATACTTATCGTCAGTACTGATTATTTTGAATTCCACTCTTTTTTTGCAAAGCAAGAAAGGTCGCATAACAAAAAAAGAGATTAGGGAGATTATTGAAAAAGAAGATTATTGAAAAAAGATTGATATGACAACCACAGGCGCTGATAAGGATTTCGTGGAATATGTCGTCAAAGCAATCGTAGATCATCCGGAAGAAGTGAGCGTGGATCGCTCGGTTGATGAAATGGGAGTCTTATTGACTCTCAAGGTCAACCCCCAGGATATGGGCTATGTGATCGGCCGCTCCGGGCAAACCGCCCATGCGCTCCGAACGCTTCTTCGCTTGGTCGGCGCTCGCAATAATGCCCGCGTCAACCTCAAGATCTACGAACCGGAAGGATCCAATCGCGGACCCCGCCGGCCAATGCCTATAGCTGAATCCACGGACGATGTTGAGAACATGAAAATATAGTTCTCATTCTTAAATAAAAAACAAAAACCGCCCGAAAGGGCGGTTTTTGAATCTCAAATATTTTAATATAGAATAGCGACGAATGTTTTTTATTACTAAAAATTCCTTATTAAATACTTGAAGAGTAAGATAGAGATTTGATATAATTTTCCATGTATTCAAAGTCTGGATTTCCGTTTTTGTTTGGCAACTTAATACAAATTTTTTTCATTCTATCTTGGCTACACTTCCTGCCGTAATTGTATCTATACTGCTCTAAATTCAAAATTGTTACAAGAAACATGGCGATATATTTATTTAATTTGAATTTAGGAATCAATTTTTCTACATGATCGCTTGCTGAAAAAGGTAGCGATTGATATGAACAAAATCCTAAAACCGCACTATCTGCGGTTATAATATTTCCATCTTCTGAATAAAAATCATAAAATCCTTCAATGCCGTTATTTGTTGCTTGCGTGGTAACAAAAGGGTGATTTCCTTTTCCGTATTCTATTAATTCCAATAATGGCGTTGTCTTGCTTCCTTGGATTTTAAATAATTTGGTCATTTCAAAATTTTTCCATTTATCAATTTCAAGTTTTATTTTTTTATCAATCAAAGATTTTTCAGAAATACTTTTCTCTAATTCTTTATGATAAGCGGTGAGTTTGTTTTTTAATTCTTCGGGAATTTGGGACGGGATTAAAATATTTTTTAGTGTTTTGTTAGCTTGTCTCCCGTAATTATATTTATATTTGTTCGCACTAATACATTTCGCATAAAAAAGCATTTCTACGGCACTCATTTCTTTTTTTGGTTCAAGGACTAAAACATGAAAACCTGTGTAAAATGGTAGTGGCTGATAAAAAGTAGACAAAACAGATCCTCCAACGGCTACGGTTAAAGTATGGGCAGAATTTTTATCAACATCTAATTCCATTTCAACATAGGCAGAAACGCCATTATTATTTTCTGTACGAGAAACAAAAGGAACAGAGTTTTTATCTGTACTTTTGCATTGAACTAAATTTATTAGTTCTAAACTATTACCATATTTAATGGTAAATAAGTCTGATACTTTGACTAAATTATTCATAGTTTCTTTCTATAATTTCTACAATTCTAGGATCTGTTTTTGGCAAACTTCCACAATGCCAAGCGGCAACACCGTCTTTATTTCTCACAAAATAAATATCGTCTTCATCCATAGTAATTTCTAGAGTTTTTATAATTTTACTTCCATAATCATCCCTTATTTTTGCCAAATAGATTTTTTCTTCCAATTGTTTATTGCTCATAATTTTGAGAT
>Ga0209542_10005019_pt1 | contig 26793 bp, 25 predicted proteins | sample RifCSPhighO2_01_FD_184028 | JGI IMG/M metagenome (GOLD analysis project Ga0209542, IMG submission 184028) | Soil microbial communities from Rifle, Colorado - Rifle CSP2_plank highO2_0.1 (SPAdes) (version 2) | ecosystem: Environmental > Terrestrial > Deep subsurface > Rock core/Sediment ...
GATATGGATTTTCGCAAAACCTCGGCTGACTTTTTGCGGGGCGGGAAGAAAAAGGGGTCTGGGGAAAATGAATTCCCGCCCCGCCCTCGTTGATTTTCAGAAACTATTTTCGGAAAGCGAAACTCTTGCAAAGAAAAAGCCTCGCAGTTCACTCGAAAATTTTCGAGATTGAAACTGCGAGGCTAAGTTTGCGAACGAAAAGAACTAATGTAGCTGGTGTAAATCGCGTGAGCGATTTTTGGCACTTGATTTTCTTCCGCTACAATTTCGAAGTCGCTGACTCCGAAATGTTTGGAGGACCAGTGCGCTTCCAGCTCTTCGCGTGCGTTTTGCAACCGGCTTCCGTCCGTATCTCGTTCATCCTTTTCCAACCTTTGGCGCAAAACTTCGATTGAAGGCGGCGAGACATAAACAACATGGAGCCGATCTGGAAACGCTCGCGTTATGACCTTGATTCGACTGATGGGCCAATCAAGCACGGGAAATTTTCTCTCTGCCAATGCCTGCGTAATCGGCAGTTTCGGCGTGGCATAACGAACACCGTAGAGTTCGTTTATCACTAAGAGTTTCCCCTGACCCCACATCTCATCCATCTTCTCGCCGCTTATCGAGATTTTATTTCTCTCTCCTTCCCGAAGCGGTCGAGTCATGTATGGCGAGATGTAGACAAATCTGCCGTCAATCCGACACAACTCCTCGATGATGGTACTTTTCCCAACGCCAGAGGGTCCCAAGAGAAGCAAGAATTTACTCATCTCTTCCCCTTTCTTGATTTAGGGCATTTTTCAGTTCCGTGGCGGCCTCCTCTATCGCGATGCGCCATTCTTTTGCGCTTTCCGGATAGAGAATACCGCGAGAGGAATTAACGAACACTCCGATACCTTCGGAATTGAGTAGCTGGCGCAAACCAGTGTCGCTACCGCCTTGAGCTCCGATACCGGCAAGCAGAATCGGCATCTTGTCCGGAATCAACGAGCGGATCTCCGGCATATTTAACTCGGCGGTTGAGGAGATCACCGGAATCATGTTTTCGCCTTGATTCCAACGATTCACAACGAGGTCGAGTATATATCGCCAGAAAGGCCAGCCGTTGCGAAGTATCACATCTTGAACAATGCCTCCTGATGGATTACTCGTTTTGACAAGAACCACGATGGCCTTATCAGTGAACTCATCAAGTGGCACCATAACATCATCGCCCATGTAGGGATTGACGACGACACCATCTGCCTGGAGTACGGCGAACAAGTTGTAAACATATGCCGCCATCGTGTTGTCAATATCGCCGATTTTGCAATCGACAATGACGGGAATACCCTTATGCGATGTGTGAATATAGTCAATCAGTTCTCTTAAAACTTGATGACCACCAACCAGCACATCGAAAAAGGCTTTTTGCGCCTTGTATGCGCACACATGCGGCGCCGTCTTATCAACCACCGTCCGAAGAAAATCAAGAACTTTCTCCTCATCGGAGATTTCTTTCTCAGTGATCTCAGACGGCATTTTCTTCAGGTCCGGGTCGAGGCCACAACACAGCAGTGTGTTGTGGGTTTTCATTCGCTCGAAGATTTGATCAATCACTCTCATCGCTTTCTCCTTTTTTGATAAGCCCCTTGTGTCCAAGGTGCTCCTGTTTTGCCTTGAGGTGGATCGGTGTGCTCATTCGGCTCAACAACGATCGGCGTGTAGTCCATGACCGTGTAGCCGTTCTCAGAAAACACTTCTGCTTTCTCCGGATTGTTTGTTGCCAAGTTGATCTTACAGGTCTCCGGTATGCCGAAGAATTTCAAGATGCAGATGATACCCGAATACGTCCGAACATCAATGACTCCGCCAGGAGCCAGCAATGTCGCAGACTCAACGGTGTTTACTCCGAGAACGTCTTGAATCCAGAGCGTGGCGAGTTTGAAGGTCAATCCCATTCCACGACCGTCTTGCCGAGGAATATTGATGATCATGCCCTCGCCGACTTCTTCAATCGTTTTTAGTGCAAGTTGCAACTGTTCGCTACACTCGCACGTCAGATCGCCGAAGACCTGCCCCGTCTCGCAACCGGAATCGATGCGAAGAACAAGTTGATCCGGCTTCTTGAACGATGGAATGAGACGGTTCTGGTCAAACTCCGCTTTGATGATCACTGAGTATTTCTCCCACTGGTCATCAATCGCGAAGTTGTACTGCCAGAACTTGCCATGTTCGGTCTTGAGAACTCCGATACCTCTTCGCTCAACCGCGTAGTAGCGCGTCACGCCACTTTCTATAACGCTAACGCGCTTAGAAAACGGCTCCATCGAACGCTTAATCAGGTTGATAAAAGCGTTTACCTCGTCAACAGTCATGTTTGCTCTTTCGCTTATATCAGCGATTTTGAGCGGCTTGATACTCGCCTTCATTACTTCCTCCTTTTTCTGTGTTTTGAGAGTTTCGGTTTTGTCGAGCAGGAGGATAAGTACCCTCGCTCTTTTCTTTTACGAACGAACCGCGAATCAGACGAAACGCGAGCCTTCGCTCTAGTTCATACAGCATCGGTGTACCGATGTGCGAACCGCACTTCGGACACTTGAGGTTGGGCATGTCGTTTTTTCCTGCGCTCTTGAATTGTAGCTCGGACAGTTCTTTCGGATCGAAAATTCTGTCGAGATACAACCTGATCAACGAACCGCGCCCATCCTTTTGGTAGAGAAGGATATGCTGACCGCACTTACTGCAGTAGAGGTCAAGAAAGTGTGAATTGCCACCGCGGGCATTCACATACCTATCTTTCTTGAGTGTGTGTTGTGTGCTTTTTTGCTCGGTCATGATTGTCTCCTTGTTTTTAGTTGTCAAAGAACACCTTTGACTAATTTTTATAATACATCAGTTTTAGCTTCTTTGCAAGAGTCTCGCTTTCCGAAAATAGTTTCTGAAAATCAACGAGGGCGGGGCGGGAATTCATTTTCCCCAGACCCCTTTTTCTTCCCGCCCCGCAAAAAGTCAGCCGAGGTTTTGCGAAAATCCATATCCCCAGAAAATAGCTTCGCAAAACCGAGTCCATTTTTCCGAACGGCTCATTTCCTGCCATTTGAGCCGTTCAGCGTGTATTGCGTGCCTCGCTTTTCTCCTTTGGAGAAAACTGTGTATCACACAGGCGTGCGTAGCACGCGCGAGGCACGCTAGATATTTTCATGAATTTTTGATAAAGTAAGTTCGAGCGGAGTCATAAAGAGACACAAAGTATCTCTTCCTATTTCGTAACTCTAGTAACAGCTTCCAATACATCACCGGGAGCAATTTCGATTTTTGATTCTACGAGAGCGCCGAATTCAGTGCTTTCATTTATGCTGTCCGCCGCAACCTTGCCTTGCTGAAGTTCTTTGATTCGGCCATGACCGATCTCGGAATCGCGGCGCTTGATCTTTACTTCGGCATTGCGTTTTAGAGTGCCAGAGAGAACACGTCCGCCAAGAACTTGCTTGCCTTTGGTAGTGCTGAAAATTTTGAGAACCTTTGCCGATCCTTCGATCTCTTCCACTTGTACTCTTGGTTCACGTTCAGCTAAAAGCTCTTTCACTTTGTCCGTCAATTCATAAATAATATTGAAAGCAAGAATTGTGATGCCGGATCTCTCGGCCAGAAGCGCCGCCTGCGAATCAACTTTGGCATTGAATCCGACAATTATGGTGCCGAGGGTGGTTAGTGCCGCTTTCACATCGTTTTCATTTATAGAGCCGACACTCGACAAAACAATTTTCGGCGCGATTCTCTCGCGCGAAACTTTGCCAAGCTCATTTAAAACAACTTCCAAACTTCCCGCCGTATCAGTCTTCAGCACAATCGGCAACGCGACAACTCCTTCGCTCCCCAAGGTCGAACCTTGGGAATTGATACTTAAGGTTCGACCTTTTTCCGCGAAGGATTCTGCATACGCGAGTGCGTCCTCTTTCTTCAAAAAAGTTCTAAACTCTGCTCCGACCACTGGCATCTTATCCCAACCGACGATTTGCACTGGACTTGAGAAAGTTAATTCCTCGACAGTATTACCTTCGGCATCGAGGAGGAATCTTATCGGCGCGATCGCGCCGGCGGTAGCGGCAAAGAGCGACCGGCGCACAGTGCCATCGTGGATTATCCCGACCGCACTGATGCCGCGTTTCGGATCCATCCTCGACTCGATGATGACTCCGGAACCTAGTGCTTCCGGATCGGCAGTCTTCGCTTCCATTTCGGCCATGAGACTAACCATGTCCAATAGGTCATCTACTCCCTGACCGGTGACGCTAGAGACTTCGACAACGGAAATATTGCCACCGTAGCCTTCCACATAAACTTCGTTTTCCGCAAGGCTTTGCTTGGCACGATTGATGTCGGCAGTAGGCTTATCGACTTTGGTAATGGCGACGAGATAGGGAAGTCCGCATTCTTTTATATATTTGATTACCTCGATCGTCTGCGGTTTCACTCCGTCTTCTGCGGAGACGATGAGGACAGCGGTGTCGGCGACCGATGCACATCGGGTGCGGATTGATGTAAAAGCTTCGTGACCTGGCGTGTCGATAAATGTGATGCGCGAGCCATTGGAGCGAGTGATTTCGTAGGCCGAGGGATGCTGAGTGATGCTGCCAACCTCCTTTTCTACGATGTTAGTTTTCCTGATGTAGTCGATAAGGCTCGATTTGCCGTGATCGATGTGTCCGAGAATAGCGACTACTGGTGGACGAGGTGTATTCATAACGAGCTTTTACATTACCACAAAAATATATAGAATGGCGACATGTTTGATTGGTTTAAAAAACGAAAAAGAATTTTTCTCGACTATGCGTCGGCGACGCCTGTGTTGCCGGAGGTATTGAAGTCGATGGAGAAGTATTGGTCACGCGGCTTTTATAATCCGAATGCAATTTATGCGGAGGGAGAGATGGTGAGAAAAGAGGTGGAAAAGTGCCGCCAAGCGATAGCCAAGATCCTCGGAGTGAATGCAGATGGGGTTATATTTACTTCCGGTGGCACTGAAGCCAATGTTATTGCAGTAAGAGGGGTAAAACCTGGCAAAATAATTTTTGAAGAAGAAAGCCATCCATCTGTATCAGAAGCAATTATTGAAAATAAATCCCGCGAAGTTGTCTTGGTCTCGAGTGTGGTTATAGACAACAAACTCGGACGGCAGATCCGCGAGCAAAGAAAAAAGAAAAATTCTTTATTCCCGCTTCTCCATATCGATGCTTCACAAACAGCTCAATATTTTGATGTTAGCTTGGAACGGCTTTCTTGCGACATGCTTACTCTCGATAGTGCCAAGCTCTATGGGCCAAAAGGTGTTGGAGCGCTGGTAGTAAGAAGGGGTGTGAAGCTCGACCTTCCTCCTCGCGGTACGCCGCCAGTGCCGCTTATTGTCGGGTTTGCCAAGGCTTTTGAAATTGCTCTAAGAGATAGAGAAAGTGAGTTTAAGCGTCTAGATAAATTGACTAATGATTTTGTCGAAGAGATTCAAAATAATTTGCCTAACGTGGAAGTGAATAAAATTTCGCCAAACATTGTGAATGTTTCTGTTCCGGGTATGCTTCCGGAATTTTTGGTATTAGCGCTTGATAAGAGGGGAGTGAAGGTTTCCGCCGGTCCGGCATGCAACTCCAATAAACCGGAACCGCCAGACACCCCAGTACGCTTCTCCTTCGGCCGCTTCACTACAGAAAAAGAAATCAAATCCGCCACCGAAACTTTCATCCGAATCTCTAAATCCTAATTACGATTTAATTCTACTATCGGACAATTAAATCGTATTACATTATTTCTATACGATCGGACAAAAATAATGTAATAAAAATTTGAAAAAAGAAATAGCCGGCGACATTTCTGTCGCCGGCCAGATAACTGTAAGATGGATACTTCACTCCTCTGGCTCTTGTGATGGGCCGAGCAACTTTTCCCATAAAGAAGGGCGAAAGTATGCTGCGACCAAAAATACTATCCAGAAGAGCGTAATTATCCCGAGGGGAATCAAAATTTCCTTTAGCATAACACCTCCTGTTTCTATAAGTATTATGCTCCATTAGTAAAAACCATTCAATTAATGCTGAGCTGAAACCTTTTGCCGCTCGGGTCGTTTTATAGTAAAATGGATGGGATGCAGCCGTTTAATCACTTTACGACCAAGGCGAAAGAAGTTATCAGGAAGGCTCACGAGCTGGCTATTGAGCGCGGGCAAAACCACGTCAACCCAATGCATCTCCTTGCGGCACTTTTACTACAGGAAGAGAGCATGGTCATCTCTATCCTCGACAAGATGGAAGTCGATACTATCCTTCTCTCTGACTCTGTCCTCGATGCGATCGAAGGTGCTGAAGCAAGCTCGACTATTTCTCCTTCGTATCAAATTTATCTGACCCCGGAGCTTGCTCACACTATCGAATCTTCGTCTAAAGTGGCACAGTCTCTCGGAGACGAATTTGTTTCAACCGAACATCTCTTTATATCAGTATTGGATATTCCAGGTGAAGCACGTGAGCTTTTACTCAAATTTAAGATCGACAGACAAACTGTTTTGAAAGTTCTGGAAGAACTTAAGAAAGTTGGACCAGCCGAGCCGAAAGAAAATAAGAAATATAAATCTCTCACCAAATTTACCCGTTCTCTGACCGCACTTGCCAAAGCCAATAAACTTGACCCGGTCATTGGTCGCGACGATGAGATTTCACGTATCATTCAAATTCTTTCTCGCCGCACCAAAAATAATCCAATTCTCATCGGCGAAGCTGGTGTAGGTAAGACCGCTATCGCCGAAGGACTCGCCCTGCGTATGTCTTCCGGCAATATGCCCGAGTCGCTGAAGGATAAAGAACTTGTTTCTCTCGACATCGGTTTACTTATCGCCGGCACCAAATATCGCGGCGAGTTCGAAGAGCGGCTTAAAAATATTATTAAAGAGATAGAGAAATCAGAAGGCAAAATTATTTTATTTATCGACGAAATTCATACTATAGTTGGTGCTGGTGCGGCTGAAGGTTCCATGGATGCTTCAAACATGCTCAAGCCGTCTCTCGCTCGCGGTGAACTGCGCGCTATCGGCGCTACCACTTTACGCGAATACCAGAAACATATTGAGAAAGATCCGGCATTGACCCGCCGTTTCCAGCCGGTTTACGTCCAAGAGCCTTCGCCAGAAGACGCGATGACTATCTTGCGCGGGCTTAAAGATCGCTATGAGCTCTACCACGGCGTCCACATCACCGACGATGCAATCCAATCTGCAGTCACCCTTTCTGCTCGTTATATCACCGACAGATTCTTGCCAGACAAAGCCGTGGATCTCATCGACGAAGCCGCATCGTTCCTGAAAATCTCTCTCGAAAATATGCCACAGGTTTTGCAGGAAGCCCAGTCGAAAATAATGAAGCTCGAGATTGAGAAAGAAGCAATCAAAAAAGAATCCAAGAGCCCCAAGGTCAAAGCGCGCCTCAAAGTTATTGATAAAGATATTGCCGACCTGCGCGAAGAGACTTACGAGATCGAACTTAAATGGAAGAATGAAAAAGAAACAGTGGGGGATATAAAAGAGATCAAGAAAAGTTTAGAGACTCTGCGCCTCGAAGCGGAGGCAGCAGAAGCGCGCGCGGATCTCGCGCGTGCGGCAGAACTTCGCTACGGGAAAATTCCCAATCTTGAGAAGGAACTTGATCTGAAGACCAAACGCCTGAAGAAGCTCCAGAGCTCGCGCCGCATTCTGAAAGAAGAGATCACTGCCCCGGACATTGCCACAGTGGTGAGCCGTTGGACTGGTATCCCGATCACCCGGATGCTCGAAGAAGAAGCAGAAAAGCTTTTCAGAATGGAAGATTTCTTACAGAGACGCATTGTTGGGCAGAACGAAGCTGTCAGGAAAATTTCTGACACGGTCAAGCGTTCGCGTGCTGGTATCGCTGACCCGCTTCGCCCTATTGGCTCTTTTATTTTCCTCGGGCCGACGGGAGTGGGCAAGACCGAGCTGACCAAAGCTCTGGCAGAATTTATGTTCGACGACGAGAAGGCGCTTATTCGAGTTGATATGTCGGAGCTCATGGAGAAGCATTCGATATCGAAGCTCATCGGCGCGCCGCCGGGATATGTCGGCTTCGAAGAAGGTTCAAATTTTGCCGAGTCAGTGCGCCATCGTCCGTATTCGGTAATACTTTTTGATGAAATCGAGAAGGCGCATCCGGAGGTATTCAACGTGCTTCTCCAAATCCTCGACAACGGCCGTCTGACGGATGCCAAGGGGCGAGTGGTTAATTTCAAAAACACGGTCATCATCATGACCTCTAACATCGGCGCAAACTACATAGATAAGATGCAGTCTATCGGCTTTTCGAAAGGTGAGGCAGAGAATTATGAAAATATCAAAGAAAAAGTGCTAGAGGCTTTGAAAGAGCATTTCCGCCCAGAGTTTGTGAATCGCCTCGACGACATCATCGTCTTCGACATACTTTCCAAAGCGGCGATAAAAGATATCGTAAATATCCAAATAGATATTATTAAAAAGCGTTTGGCAGAAAAAGAAATCGAACTGTCTGTGACGGAACAGGTTTCAGAACTCTTGACCAAAGAAGGCTACAATCCGCAATATGGCGCGCGGCCTCTCAAGCGTTTGATACAAGAAAAAATTTTGAATCCTGTGGCTTCGATGATGATATCCAACAAAGTGCTTTCCGGCGGCACAGTAGTGGTAGATGTTCGTGATGGCAATTTCGCCTTCGATGTGAAAAAGAGTAGGCGCTCCGGTTCTGTCAGCACTATAGTTTCGAAAAGGGAACCGGTTATGAAGTAACTGGTTATGATGAAATAGGGAAAGGCCGTTGGCGGTGTGGACCCCACGTCCCACCAACCAACAGCCTTTTTGAGTGTCTCTGGTTTCGCGTTTACGTTCACGACTTCGAAAGGGAGTTGGAGATGAAAATCGAAGTGATGAGGTATGACCCAGAGAACAACTCGTTTTTAATAATACTACAGTTATCGTATTTTTGCAAACTAGCTGTTTTGTATTAAGATATGGTCATCGCGGTCTCGTTTCGAGGCGCGAGCGGCACTCGGAGTTAGAGTATACAAGCATCCTCTACTCCTCGTTTGCGCGCGTCGGTCGGATAGCGGTTATTCCAGGAGACTGTAAATCTCCCGCCCATTGGGCATCAGTGGTTCGAGTCCACTCCGGCGCACTAGACTTTTTAAATATATATTGTGTAATTTAAAACGCCCGGGCGACATGGTGAGATGTCGGTGCCGGGCGTTTGGTGTGGTATCTAGCAGTTTGGGGGCGAGCATGTTTTCTCCTTGCAAAATTGTTCGAATTCAACTACATGACATGCAAACTTTCTTTTCTGGCTCTCAAATTCTTTCGGGCCTTGCAGTTCGTTTACAGTAGCTAGAAGTCTTTTCTTTCGATCTAGAAACGCTTCTAGAGAAATATCCTTGGGTACTCCCATTCCGGCATCACAATGATCCTTCATGTTTTTGATATAGTGGCGGAAAAAAGCATCCACTTTAATCACCTCCTCTTGGAACAAATTCTGTATCAATTTTATTATTTTTTGCATAGCCTTGTCAATCTAGAAACACTAGTGTATTCTAGTCTCGATGTCGCAAGACCATCTCATCAAATTGGTTTCAGTAGGGGACGAGAAAGGTGTGGGCAAAGGCCACACGTATTACTCGCGCAAAAACCGCAAATCCGTCGAGCACAAACTCGAATTCAAAAAGTATAATCCTATAGTCCGCAAACACACGGTTTACAAGGAGAAAAAGGCGTAACAACATCCTTAAATTCTCAAGTATTTAAGGATGTTTAAACCCACCAACCCATCGGCAGGTTTCGTGTTCTAAAAACATACTTATACACATGTCGTATTTCTTAACCTACACAATAGGTTATATAATTATATGTAATAGTTCGACATGAAAATTAATGAGCAAATAGAAGCAAGGAAGTTACGTCAAAAAGGTTACTCACTAAACGAAATATCTCGTACTCTACGTGTATCTAAAAGCTCTACATCGTTATGGGTTAGAAATGTAGAACTTTCTTCTGAGGCAAAGAAAAAGATTGCTGATAAGTTCACAGCGGGTCAACTAGCTTCACAAGACACAAAAAGAAAACAAACAATACTGAAAGAAAGTGAAGCTCAAAATCTGGCTGTTAATGTATTAAATCATTATTCTCCTAATATCAATTTAGATAAGATTTTGTGCGCCATGATTTATTATTGTGAAGGTAATAAAATTATAAAGGATGGAATGAGATTTACTAATTCTGATCCGTTACTAATAACGGCTTTCTTAAAATTATTTAGATCAACCTTTATTCTTAATGAGAAAAAATTCAGGGTATGTGTTCATCTTCATAATTATCACGATGAGGATACTCAATTGAAGTTTTGGTCGAAAACAGCTAAAATTCCCTTGAATCAGTTTATTAAGTCTTACAAAAAGAAAAATTCCGGTTTGTACAAGAAAGAAGGTTATCAAGGCTGTGTAAGTATTAGATATGCTGGTGCAAAGATAGCTCGAGAGCTTAAGGCAATTGCTGTCGAGTTTATGAATAAGGGCCTATAGTTTCAACGGTAAAACATCGCTCTCCAAAAGCGAGGTTCCAGGTTCGAGTCCTGGTGGGCCCGCCAATGAATCAAATTATTACAATCCTGCCGAAATCTGCTTGGCAAGATGTGGTTATCAAGGAAAATAACGAACCTCTTATAGAGATTGTTGAAATAGAAAGAATAAAATTAGGATTAATTAAAAAACCAGGAGAAACCTCTTTCTTGGTAAGAAAAACTATTTTAGAAAAATTGAAGAAAGTTACAAAAAATCTTCCAACGCAATTTAATCTCACAATTATTGAAGGGTACAGAAGTATAGAAGCTCAACAACGATCTTGGGACAGATCATTCGATGCTTTGAAAGAAGAAAATCTGTCTTGGTCAGATATAGAAATAGAGAATAAGGTTAAATTGGTCGTGGCTAGACCGCATCCACTGGCAAACCATCATTGTGGCGGAGCAGTTGATCTAACACTTGCTCATTCTGATAACACTCTTGTAGATATGGGTAGTCCTTACCCATCTCAAGGTTATGGTATGGAAATTAGGTCAAAATTTCCGATGTTTTCTGAATTTATTACCGACGAACAGAAACAGAATAGAAAAATTTTACGAGATGTGATGTTAAATAGTGGCCTCGTCTTCTATCCAGGTGAATGGTGGCATTATTGCTATGGTGATCGAATGTGGGCAGTCTATACTAAACAAAAAGAATGTTTTTATGGTCCTATTGATTTACAGGCATCATAATCGGTATACTCCCACGAGACTCATAAGAAAGGTGGTGTTTTATGACAAACATCAAAGTTTATTGGAAATATGGCGAATGCGAAGCCTTTTGTGATGAGCGACCGGGAATCACTGGCTCTGGCAAGGACGAAAAAGCAGCGGCTGGAGATCTTGCCATCAAGCTCGGATTGATCACCGTGGAAGTGATCAAGAAAGTTCCAGTAACAGATTAAAAAAGATTGCCCGCGCAGAAGTGCGCGGGCTTGTTTTATCCACCATACCTAGCTCCAATAGAATATTGCGCCAATGACTGTTGCAGCGGCAAGGACCATTAAAACTATGAATACGGTGAATAAAAACGGACGTGGTTTGGCTGGCCTCTCCATGCAAACCAGCTCTCCCTTCCACATGAACACAGGTTCCATAAGACCTCCTTTCGATATTATGAACCCATTACGGTTTTTAAGTCAATTTCTGTCCAGTATCTTTATATCGGCGCCTATGTCATTGAGTCTTTCAGCTATATTTTCATAACCCCTCTGTATAGAATAGACGTTTCTTAAGACAGATTCTCCATTGGCTCCGAGCATTGCCACCAACACAATCATTGCGGGGCGAAGAGCTGGGGGGCAGACAATTTCATTACCATGGAGTTCTGTTGGCCCATTGATAATGACACGGTGCTGGTCGGCCAAAATTATATCTGCTCCCAGTCGAGATAATTCAGTAAAGTAGATTGCGCGATTCTCCCACATCCAGTCATGTATAAGAGTCGAGCCATCGGCCAAAGTGGCTATTGGTACGAAGAACGGAAGATTATCGGCATTGACGCCGGGGTATGGAGAAGCGTGAATTTTGTCATGTAGAGCCGTGAGTTTAGATGGATATATTGTAATGTCACAGAGCCTGGTATAAGAATTGTTGGATAAATATACCGGCGACTTTTTGTATTTCAGACCCATCTTTTCAAGTTTTAAAAGCTCAAGTGAGAGAAAATCTATGGGACAGCGTGTTATTTCTAATTTTGAATTGGTTACTATAGCACTCGATATAAACATCATCGACTCCGTAGGATCTTCACTATTCCAGTATTCAACCGGTGCATTTATTTCTTCAACACCATGGACAACTAGGGTACTTGTGCCGATACCTTCTATCTTGATTCCGCATTTTTGTAGGAAGAAACAGACTTCTTGGACTTGATAATTGGGCGGGATAAAACGCAAAGTTGTCTTGCCAGGGATAAGTGCCGCGGCGATGAGCAGGTTCTCTGTTGCCGTATCGCTTGCTTCGTATAAAACAACATCAGCAGGATTTAACTTGCTGTGCTTGATATGATAATAAGAATCTTCCGTTTCAATATTTACCCCTAGTTCTTCCAGACCATATCGATGCGCGGCTATTGTACGCTGTCCCATCTTGCATCCGCCGGCATGAGGGATACGAAAATCTTTTTCAAAATGTATAAGCGCCCCTATCATCATAAGGATAGAGCGAATACGAGATGAAGAATCTTGATCTATTTTTTCTAACTTAAATTTCTTGGGCGGAGTAATTAAGACTGAATTCTTACCAACCCATTCTATTTTTACTCCGATACTTTCAAATATTTTTATGATTCGTGCTATTTCTTCTATCTTCGGAATTCCATGCAGAGTAGTTGGCTGGTGATTTAGTAGAGAAGCGCAGAAGAGACCCAAAGCACCATTTTTAGAAGTGTTTGTCTCAATCGTACCGTAAAGCTTCCTGCCCCCGATAATTCTGAAGTCGTCAGTTTTTTTCTCCATATTTTTTGATCGCTTTATATTGAGATGATTTAAACCACTTAATTTGTTTATTACGTTTGAACCAGGTCATTTGGCGTTTGGCGTATTGGCGGATTGCTGTATTTAACTTATTTACCATATCAGCTTTTGTTAATTTGTCTTGTAGATATAAAGATAGATAACGGTATTCTAGGCCCAACTCATACATTCTTTTCCATGTCAGTCCTTGTTTATGTAGCTTTTTTGCCTCACTTATCATACCTGGTAAGCGTTTGAGTAATCTCTTATAAATCCTCTTATCCAAATCATCTGGTTTCAGCCCTATGTAGATAAACCGTGTTTTGGAAACCCGGTTTCCAAAACGTGGAACTTTGCCAATTGCTTCAATAATTTCTAATGCGCGGATCAGGCGAACCTTGTTGTGCGGATCAATAGTTTTGGCTCGTCTCAGATCTTTCTTCTTTAAACTTTTGAAAAGTTCTTCAGCACTTTTCTTATCAAGCTTTTTCCGCAAAGCGGGATTCGGCGGCACATCGGGAAAGCCGGTTCTTCCAGTAACAGCATCAACATAAAATCCCGTACCACCGACGATAATAGGTAATTTAGAATTTATAACGATATATCGTAATGAATTTTCTGCAAGCTTTTTATATTCAGAGACGGAAAATTGTTTCTTTGGATCAGCAATATCCAACATGTAATGTGGTACACCCCGCATTTCTTTCTGGGTAATTTTACCAGTACCGACATTCAGGCCTTTATAAACTTGCCGTGAGTCGGCAGAAATTATTTCACCACGAAACTTCTTTGCTAATCGAACCGCCAAATCACTTTTACCCGAAGCTGTCGGACCGACGATTACCAGAATTTTTTTCATTTGTTTACACTGAATTTATTGAAGTGTGCCGGAGGGGAGAGTCGAACTCCCACGTCTTGCGACACGCGATTTTGAGTCGCGCATGACTACCAATTCCATCACTCCGGCGCATATACAAGTTAGCTTAAAATAATGTTAAAATCTAGTCATGTCACGCTTCTATAACGACTCTATTTTCTGGGTGGAGGTGGATAAAATCAAACCAAATCCATACCAACCGCGCCGCGATTTCGACGAAGCACAGCTGAAATCTCTTGCCGATTCTATCCGCCAATATGGAGTGCTCCAGGCGCTCGTGGTGACGAGGAACGAAGTGCAAAAAGGCGATGGGGGTATTGGAGTGGAATATGAACTTGTTGCTGGTGAACGTCGCCTGCGCGCTTCTAAGCTCGCCGGTCTCGCACAAGTGCCTGTCCTCATCCGCGACGGCGAAGAGTCCGACCTGATGAAGCTCGAGCTCGCCATCATCGAGAACATCCAGCGCGAGGATCTCAACGCTGTCGACCGCGCTCGCGCCTTCGACCGCTTGACCAGAGAATTTAATTTAAAACACAACGAGATAGGGAAGAAGGTCGGTAAGAGCCGCGAATATGTATCGAACACTCTGCGCATCCTGATGCTTCCGGAACACATGCTCGGCGCGCTCTCCGAAGGAAAAATTAGCGAAGGTCATACCCGACCGCTCATGATGCTCGTCGATCGGCCGCAAGAACAAGAAACGCTTTTCAAAGAAATTATTTTCAAACGGCTCAATGTCCGCGAGACGGAACAAATCGCTAGAAACATCGCAGTCGAGCGTGCACGAAGGCCGGTGGACCAGGAGCTTATCGATATCGAAGGCGAGTTCCAAGAGAAGCTCGGCACGCGCGTGAGGATAGAGAAGAGGGAAGATGGCGGTCGTCTCACTATAGACTTTTTCAACAAAGATGATTTGAGGAGCCTCCTGGAAAGAATTGTTATCACAGGGGAGGGCAATCCGCCAGCTGGCGGACTAGAAGATATCCCACCTCTTACCGAAGAAGAAAAAATTTTAATCGAAGATAGTCCCAAAACAGATGACTCGGACGAATCTCTCTACTCCGTCACAAATTTCAGTATTTAAGATAAATACATAATAAGAAAACGGTCGTGAGCTTATTATGTATTTTTTCTCTAATTTGTACGGGTTATGATTTTATCAATACGATTTAATTCTACTATCGGACAATTAAATCGTATGTTACAAACCTACACATGTAGGAAAATAACGTGTATTTACTTTTTCTCCAACTTATGTGGATTATGATTGGGACATGCTTTGTCGCTACATCGGTCCGGTATTGTCTTTGTGCCAATCATCATCAGGCTACCGCATAGTTCGCATTTATCGCCGGTTGGTTTGGCTTTGATCGCGTATTTGCAGTCAGGATAATTTGAACAGCTATAAAATAGTCCGAAACGGCCGCGGCGCTCGGTCATAAATCCACGCTTACACGTCGGGCACTCAATGCCGGTAGAATTCTGTTTTTCTTGCTCTTCATCTTTTTTGACAAATTTACATTTAGGGAATTTCGAGCAAGCGGTAAACATGCCAAACTTGCCTTCGCGCGTTACCAAGTTGCCCTTGCCGCACTTCGGACAGAGCTCTCCAGTATCTTTCGGTCCCTCGAGCTCTTTGCCTTCTATGGTTCTCGCGCCAGCACACTCCGGAAACTTCTCACATGAATAAAATTTGCCGCTCTTGCCGAGCTTGATGATCATCGCGCCGCCGCATACCGGACACTTCAGGTCATCTGGTGCTTTGCCGAGGTTCGTGATTTTCTCGATCTTTTCTTTCGATTTAACCGCTTCTGTAAATAGTTTGTAGAAATCTGCCAAAGTCTTTTTGTAAGTGCGTTCACCGTTTGCAATATCGTCGAGTTCGTCTTCCATATTCGCGGTGAAAGAGTCTGATATATAAGTAGGGAAGTTTTCTTCCAAGAATTGCGAGACCACTTCGCCGGTGTCGGTGGGGTGAAGAGCTTTATTCAATTTCTCAACATAACCGCGGTCGTCGAGAGTCTTGATGATCGAAGCGTATGTAGATGGTCGGCCAATGCCGCGCTTCTCAAGCTCTTTAATTAGTCCTGCTTCCGAGTACCTTGCGGGTGGCTCGGTTTGTTTTTCTTCGGAATTGATATCTACCAGTTTCAAATTGTCACCGACTGTGAGTTTGGGCAAAATAACGTCTTCACTAGCGGAGCGAGGATCGGCCTTAAGCCATCCGTCGAAGAGGATTCTCGACCCATTGAGCCAGAAGTCTGGGAACTCGAACTTGGAAACCGAGTTTCCACTTGGAAACTCGGTTTCCAAGTTAGCCACAACCTTCGTGCGCATTACTTCCGCCGATTTCATCTGGCTTGCAATAGTTCTCTGCCAGATGAGTTGGTAGAGTTTCTGTTCGGCATCATTTGCTCCAGCCCTCTCCATATCCATATGGGTTGGGCGTATTGCCTCGTGCGCTTCTTGCGCATTCTTCGATTTCTTGGCGAAGACGTGCGATTCAAAGTAATTTGCTCCGTATTTTTTATTGACCAAATTTTCTATATCCTTGCGCGCGCTTCCGCCGAGGTTAGTCGAGTCGGTGCGCATGTAGGTGATGTGACCGGCTTCATAAAGTTTCTGCGCGAGGCTCATGGTGCGCGATGGCGCGAGACCGAGACGCGAGCTTGCCGTTTGCTGGAGAGTCGAGGTGATGAATGGCGCGCGCGGAGCGCGCGAAACTTTCGACTCTTTTATATCTGTAATATGCCAAGGGGCACCCTTGGCAAGTTTTAATATTTCTTCAACCCCACTTTTTTCTTTGGGTTCTTCGGAACAAACAAAAGCCAAGACGTTTTTTACATGGTCTTCGAGACTGGCGGTGATGATAAAGAACTTAACCGGTTCGAATGCTCGTATCTCACGCTCACGTTCCATGATGATGCGCAGAGCGGGGGACTGCACACGGCCAGCCGAAAGTCCGTAACGAACCTTCTTCCAGATCAGGCCAGAGAGATCGTAGCCTACGAGTCGGTCTAGCACGCGTCGAGCTTCCTGCGCCTCACGCAGATTTGTATCTATAGTCCTCGGGTGTTCCAAGGCTTCCTCAACTGCCTCTTTGGTAATCTCATGAAAGACAATCCTTTTAGAATTGCGCAAACCTACAGCTTCGGCCACATGCCAGGCAATCGCTTCTCCCTCGCGGTCGGGGTCGGTGGCGAGGAGTACTTCATCGGCTTTCTTCGCCAGTGATTTAATTTCAGAAATTACTTTCTCTTTGCCCTTGACTACTTCGTAGTGAGGTATGAATCCTCCGGGCACGTCTATAGCCGCCGAATTCGACTTCGGAAGATCGCGCACATGCCCGACAGAAGCAACCACGCGAAAATCTTTCCCGAGATATTTCTCGATAGTCTTTGCTTTCGATGGCGACTCTACGATTAACAACTTCATTAGGTCAATTAGTACTACAGAAGTTTTTTATTTGCAAATAATAGCCGCAAAGCTATACTGAATTTAGACGTATCAAAGTCTAGCTTTCGGAGGGCTTTATGCCGATGATTGGAAGTCTGAACGACTTGGACGATAGGGATGCACCAGTCTGTTTCGAATGCGGGAGTTTGATGGTGAGCTATGGCGCTATCTACAAGTGTCTAAACTGTGGAGCCACGAACACAACTCATAAGAATGATGAAGATGACGATTGATTTCAGCAATCCCAAAAGACCGTCTTTTGGGTAGAAGACCCAGCGCGTAGCGCTGGGTCTAACTATTTATACTTTTAATGATAAAAACGTTATCATTGAGTCACATGATATGTATCGATGAATCCGGCGATTCTGGTGATAAGGGCGGCAGGTATTTTGTTATAGCTGCGGTTGAGTCTAGTAATCCGAAGAGATTAAAAAATCTGGTAAAACACTTCTGCGCTCAAAAAAAGATAAAGGAAATAAAAGGAAGCTTGTTAGAAGTTCCAGAACGTCAAGCTCTGCTAAATAGCTTAAATTATGCCGATGATTACCAAGTCTCTTATCTGATACTAGATAAAAAACACTTTCAAAGAAAAGATATACTAGGACAGAATGTTCTATTTAATTATTTAGCATCTTTTGTCTGTGAAGATATTTTCAGAAGAGCAACCAGCGAAATTACTTTATGTTTTGATAACAGAACAGTCAGAACAACATCAAAATATTCTTTACCTGATTATTTGAAGGCGAAATCAATAGAGTGGAACGTTGTACACAATATAAATGTCCATTTTCCTGAATCCCATGATCACACAGGTATACAAATAACCGATTTGATAGCCAATACTATTTACAGAAGCTATAAATATAATCAGCCCCACTTTTATAAACAGATAAGTATACTCAAATCGATAAAGTTCCCTTATCAACAGTTTGGAAAATAGGTGATGGACAAAGGAGATACACTCGTCTATAATGAGTATGACGTAAGTTTTGTATGTTGGCTTAATGCAAGTAAGTGGCGTTTCCCGTCACCCGCATACAAACGGTCAGAAAAAGCCCTTCGGGGCTTTTTCGCTATCTAAAACGTCTTTCGTACTTCGCCAAGCTCTTCCGTAATCAAACCTTTGATCTCAAGAAGTGAGAGGATGGCGGAGGCAGAGCCGGTATCGAGTTTCGACTTGCGGATTAGTTCGTCGCGAGAACACGGCTCTCCCAATATTTTTATAAAAACTTTTTCTTCTTCGCTCAAATCTTCTGTATCGAGGAGAGTCGGCGCTTCATCTTTCCTTTTCAACCCTAGAAGCTCCAAGACATCATTGGCATCCCGGATAAGCGCCGCCCCAAGTCGTATGAGCATATGTGGACCTTCCGAAGTTGGCGAAGTAATCGGTCCAGGTATCGCACCAACTTCTCTATTGTATTCGGTAGCGAGCCGCGAGGTAATCAGAGTTCCGGATCTTTTCTCCGCTTCTATCACTATCGTAGCGTGGCACATCCCAGCCATGATGCGATTACGTCGAGGAAAGGCCCAAGCGCCGGAAGGCATGAGGTCGTCATATTCGGACATGAGTCCGCCGCCCGCTTCCACAATTTCTTCCGCCAATCTGACATGCGAATGCGGGTGGAGAACGCTACGGTCAAGTCCGGAACCTGGGATAGCAAGAGTCTGGAGGCCAAAGCGTAGAGCGGCTCGGTGAGCGATAGAATCTATTCCAAGTGCTAGACCAGAGACGATGGTAACGGGCGAGCCAGCGAGCTCCGATATGATGTGTTCGCACATCTCTCGGCCGTAGATAGAAAATTTTCTAGAACCGACGATCGCAAGAAGTTTATGCTCTGGGTTTGGCATGTTACCCCAAAGGCGCAACTGTTTCGGCGGTTCCGGAATCTCTTTCAAGAATTCTGGATACTCCTCTGGTCGAAGGCTTCTAATCATTGTAATATTGTACCATCGTGCTCGATATCAAATTCATCCGGGAGAATAAAGATTTGGTGAAAGCGGCGGCGGAGAAGAAGCGGCTGGACTTTGATGTTGAAAAACTTATCGAAGTAGATGAAAAGCGCAGGAAACTCCTGGGTAAGGTCGAAGAGATGCGGGCGGAGCAAAAAGTTGCCAATAACGAGATCGTCAAAGCAAGTTCAGACGAGCGAGACAAGATTTTGGAGAAGATGAAGACGCTCAAAGAAAATTTGGAGCGCGAAGAAGAGGAGTTGAAGGATGTGATGCGCGAGTGGCAGACACTGATGCTTCTAGTGCCCAATGTTCCAGACACATCAGTGCCGGAAGGTGACTCGGATGCGGAAAATAAAGAGGTGAAAAGCTGGGGAGTCTTGCCGAAATTTGATTTCGAACCCAAGTCTCACATCGACATTATGACCGTGCTCGACATGGCAGACTTCGAGCGCGGCACCAAAGTCGCCGGATTCAGAGGTTATTTTTTAAAAGGCACTGGAGCACTGCTATCGTTTGCGATCTGGCGTTACGCTATAGACTTTTTCGTATCGCGCGGATTTACACTAATGATCGCACCTTCGCTAGTGCGCCGCGAGACTCTTCTCGGCACTGGCTATCTACCACAAGGGGAAGAAGATTTATATAAAACACAGGACGACGATTATCTTTCAGGCACAGCGGAAGTGGCTACTATGGGTTTCTATCGCGACGAGATTCTCGCGAAGGAAGAGTTGCCGAAAAAGATTCTCTCGTTCTCTCCATGTTTCCGCCGCGAAGCCGGGAGTCATAGCAAAGATGTCAAAGGTCTGATACGTGTGCATGAGTTTTTCAAATTCGAACAAGTAATTTTATGTGAAGCAACGCACGAAGAGTCGGTAAAATATCACGAAGAGATCAATCGCAATACAGAAGAATTTATCGAGAGTCTCGGTATTCCATATCGCACAGTTATCAATTGTGGCGGTGACTTGGGTCTAGGTCAAGTGAAAAAGTATGATATCGAACTCTGGGTACCACACGAGAGCACTTACCGTGAGATCAGTTCAGCATCTTATTTCCACGACTTCCAAACTCGTCGCCTAAATATCCGATACAAAGATGGAGAGAATTCTAAATATACTCATTCACTAAACTCGACGGCCGCTCCAACACCGCGCATTCTCGTTTCTCTCGTAGAAAATTTTCAACAAGCAGATGGTTCGGTCAAAATCCCGCCGAGTCTAGTGCCGTATATGAATGGGTTAACGCGAATCTCCACGAATGTGATCAAATGATGCGAATAATTTCCAGCGGGAAGGCGATACATTCGCCAGAATTTCATAAAAAGAAAGTTAAAGCGCAGCGCATCAGGCTCTTTGTTTACTGTCTCTTGTCTCTTGTTTCTTGCGCTGTTTTGATAGCATTTTTCCGATGGGAGAAATTTATCGTGAGCGAGATCGTGATAGCCGAAGAGATCGCCGTCGATAGAGAAGAAATAATGGCGACAGTCCAAGATGAACTCGCCGGCTACTATCTATATGTCATCCCGAGAAGCAATACATTTCTATATCGCCGCGGTGTTATCAAAGAAAAGTTGCTAGAACAATTTCCCAGATTCAGTTCTCTTGATCTCAATCTAGAAAGATTCAAAAAACTAGTCATTACCGCCGAGGAGCGCAAACCTTATGCGCTTTATTGTCGGGAAGCAGAATGTTTCTTCCTCGACGAAGGCGGATTTATATTTGCTGCCGCACCATCTTTCTCCGACGGAGTCTACTTTATTTATAAAACTGAAACGGCGATAGAAGATCCAATGGGCAAAAGCCTCTTACTGGAAAATGATTTTAGGGGTCTTGTTAAATTTCTGGAAAACTTGCCTGTTTTAGGCATTAACTCGAGAGTGCTTGAAATAGGTACTGAAGATTATAGACTGATGTTAAATAGCGGAGGAAAAATTATTTGGAAGAGAGATATTAGTCTGGGTGTGATTTATTCTAATCTAGAAGCATTTCTCTCGGACGAAGCTATTGTTTCCCAGAAGGATTTTTTGAATAAGATTGAGCACCTGGACTTGAGGACAGAGAATAAAGTATTCTGGAAACTCAAGTAGATGAATAATTTTTGGCAAACACTAAAGAAGCCCATTTTCGTATTGGCGCCAATGGCCGATGTCACTGACGCCGCTTTTCGCCGTATGATTGCCAAATACGGCAAGCCGGATGTGATGTGGACGGAATTCGTCTCTGCCGACGGCTTGGCACTCGCGCCCGAGGAGGGCAGAAAGAAACTTCTGAAGGATTTGGAATACAGCGAGTCCGAGCGGCCTATTGTGGCGCAGTTTTTCACATCAATGCCCGCTAACATGAGATTGGCAGCACAGATGGCTCTCAATCTCGGCTTCGACGGTGTCGACATCAACATGGGTTGCCCGGACAAAAGTGTGGAGAAGCAAGGCGCCGGCGCTGCGATGATCAAGAATTCCAAGAGAGCGCTTGAAATTATCGAAGCGGCCAAAGATGGAGCGGGCAGTTTGCCAGTATCCGTAAAAACACGCATCGGGTTTAATACTGTAGAAATTGATACGTGGATACCCGCTCTTCTATCTGCCAACCTCGCCGCTCTCACAGTTCACTTGAGAACTAGAAAAGAAATGTCTAAAGTGCCTGCACATTGGGAATATATGAAAAGAATAGTGGAGTTGCGAGACAAACTTTCACCAAGTACGCTCATCATTGGCAATGGTGATGTGGCGACACTCGAGGATGCGAGGAAAAAAGTAGAAGAGACAGGATGTGATGGGGTGATGATCGGGAAGGGAATATTTGGAAATCCTTGGTTGTTCAGCGACCTTCCGCGTCCGGTCAGCGTTAGTCAGCGGCTAGCTGTGCTAGCAGAGCATGCAAAGTTGTTTGAAGAACTCTTGCCACATAAATCTTTTGCAATCATGAAAAAACATTTTAAGGTGTATGTTACTGGATTTGATGGAGCGGGTGAATTGCGAACCAAGTTAATGGAGGCAAATAATGCCAGCGAAGTGGAGTCAATCATAAATAACTATATAATGTCTGTATGAGTGAAGTCTTCTATCGCAAATACAGGCCGCAGAAATTTAAAGATGTCATAGGGCAGGATCATATTGTCAAAGTCTTGGAGGGAGCTATCAAGCTCGGCAATATTTCTCATGCATATCTTTTCTCCGGCTCGCGCGGCACAGGCAAGACTTCGATGGCTCGTATCTTTGCACGCGAAGTTGGTACGTCTCCAGACGATCTGGTCGAGATGGATGCCGCCTCCAATCGCGGCATCGATGATGTCCGCGGCATCCGCGAATCAGTAAGCACTTTGCCGTTCCGTTCCAAATACAAAGTCTACATCATCGACGAAGTGCACATGCTTACCAAAGATGCCTGGAACGCATTTCTCAAGACTCTTGAAGAGCCGCCAGCGCACGTCATTTTCATACTTGCAACTACCGAGCTTGAGAAGGTACCAGACACAGTAATATCTCGTTGCCAGAGTTTCCAATTCAAACAACCCAATCAAGCGACACTCAAAGATTTTGCCCAAGCGATAGCCAAGAAAGAAGGCGTGGCGTTAGACAAAGAAGCAGCAGAGCTCATCTCGCTTCTTGGCGATGGTTCATTCCGCGACACCCACGGCATACTGGAGAAGGTTTTGATCTCGACCAAAGACAAGAAGATCACTCGCAAAGAAGTAGAATCGGTAACCGGCGCGCCGAAGTCGGAGTTGGTACGGGACATCTTACGGTCATTGGTGGAGAAGGATCTTGAAAGGGGACTGAAAGCTGTGCAAACCGCCGTCGCCGCCAACGCCGACATGAAGCTTTTTGCCAAGCTGATTCTCGAACACCTGCGATTCCTTTTCCTCCTGCGGCTCAAAGCTGGTATGGAATCGACTATTGCCGAACATGTCTCTGAAGATGATCTAAATTTCTTGAAAGACTTGGCATCGAAAGCTGGTCCAGATCTCACCGCCGACACACTTTTGAAATTCATCGAAGCCTACGAATCCTCCGGCCGCACCAGCATTCCAGAGTTAGCTCTCGAACTTGCCCTATCTAGTTCTATCAAAACTTCCTAATTACTCACTTCCAAAGGCATTCTAATGTTCTTAAGAACATGAGAATGCTGGTATAATTAATTTATGAAAACATATAAGAAGCTCGAAAGGGTAGTCAGAGGTTTCTCCAACCATAGGAGGATAGAAATCCTGGATCTCTTAGCAGAAAAGCCGGAATTGTCTGTATGGGAGATCGCGGACGAAACAAGGATCAATTTCAAAACTGCTTCAGAGCATATCCGCCGGCTCGCTATCGCTGGTTTGGTAGATAAGCGCAATGAAGGCGCGAGTGTGCGCCACTCTCTCACCGACCGCGGCAAAAGCATTCTCAAGTTCTTAAGAACATTAGAATGATTTTTGATTACTAAAATGGACAATAATAAAAAGAAATTTGTCCGCCGCGCACCCAAAGAGATAAGTGGATTCAAGATTCCTCGCTGGTGGGAATGCCAATGGCGCCGCGTTTCTTGCAAACGCAGCACCTGCACTTTTTGTGGCAGATTAGATGATCTCAAACGGTTTTTATCAGAAGAAAATGAGGAAAGTAAGGATATCTTGAGTCAGGTAATCCATTACCAGGCAAAGGATCTTGGGATTCCACCGGAATATTTGCTGGGCGGACCTGAAATCAACGAAGATTCTTTTAACACTGATTGAAGATAAAAGTGTTCCACATAAAGAATTTTTCGGTGAATCAATGAAACGCTTTCGCCGGCTCAAATCAAGCATTTTAGAAATAGCATCTCCATGAGATATACTTTCATTCTAATGTTCTCAAGAACATGAGAATGAAGGTAGAATACTTTTATTGATGGTATAATTTATTTATGAAAATCATTCCTAGATACAAATGAATGAGATAAAAGGTATCGTAGCTTGTATTCTGACACTATTTATAGTTATTTTACTCTTTAGTTTTGGAGTATCGATTGGAATAATTGCAAAGTAACCTACCAACATTCTAATGTTCTCAAGAACATTAGAATGTTGGTATGAGGTGCGAGTATTGGGATGTTACACTTTATAAATGGTGGTAAGATTAGTATCAATCATTTAACCTCTTTTTACTAATGAAAAAGTTTTTTCTACTTTCTCTGTTTACTATCTACTGTCTACTCACTACCTCTGCTTCCGCCGCTATTACCAATCCGTATACGATCGATGAGAAGCCGCGAGTGCTTTTCGGCGACAGTGTTGAGATTACCGCCACCTCTACATCAGGAGAAGTTATTACTTACCACGGTCTAGAAAATTACACGACAAATTACGTAAACAATTATCTGCATATTACTTTCACCTACACTCATCATAGATGCTGTTTCGCTTCTTATCCTCCGGAATTATACGTGACAAATATAGATCCGCAGGGGACTACCACTATCACAGTGAAAGATTCGTACTATCCTTACCACCTTCCTTCACAATGGTCGAGTTATGACACACAGACAGATTGGCATTCGTACGACATTCAATTTGATGCGACAGGATACAACGTTTTAGTCCTGCAGGGCGGGGCGACGACGACAGCGAGCCTACACAGAGATATTCCAGGTCTGACTACAAGTGATTGGACAGCCCTGGCAAATCGGTATCCAGAAGTTAATGAATACTCCATGGCCTTTACCCCTCTGCCGCTCTACCTTGCTCCACAAGAGCCGGAAGAGGAACTGGTCGCTACCACAACCCCAGTCATCATCGTCCCGGGAATTATGGGGAGTTATTTGAATAAAGAAGATGATACGGAAGTATGGATGAATCTGTCACAAATGCTTCTATCTATAACAGATTCATATTTAGATGTTCTCAATCTTTCTTCTACAGGAGGACAGATTGACGGCGTATCTATATTACCAAGCAGTATCATAGAAGAAACTGATGGCAATGATTTTTTCAATGGTTTATTTGAATTTCTAAACAATAATGGTTTTAGTGAAAATGAAGATTGGTTTGAGTATCCATATGATTGGAGACTGGATATCGAAGATTTAGTTCTGGAGTTAAAAGAAAAGATAGATGAAATAAAGGCTGAAAGAGGTGTAACTAATGTTGATTTAGTAGCTCATAGCATGGGAGGTTTAGTTGTAAAGAAATATATTAAAGACTATGGAGGAGATTCAGTTGAGAAATTTATTGATATAGGGACTCCTCATAATGGTGCCCCAAAAGTATTCAAAATACTAAATTACGGTGATAATCTTGATGCCAGTATTCTATTTGGATTGTTTGGGTTAAATAGCAGTAAGATAAAAGAAATTTCCCAAAACATGCCCTCTGTGTATCAACTTTTGCCTAGTAGAAGTTATTTCACTGACGCAGACAACGACTATAAGTACTACGTTCTAGATCTTACAGACGGCAATAGTCGCTTAACTTTCGACGAGACTAGCTCTTACCTTAAAACTGCTGGCAGAAATAGTTCTCTTGTAGACAGAGCCGATTTATTTCACCAAGAGATAGATAATTTGAACCCATCTGATTATGGGGTAGAGACTTATAACATTGTCGGTTGCGGCACGCCGACCATCGGCCAGTTTTACATTCTAAAAGATGGTGAGCATCCGATCTACAACGTGAAGTACATCAATGGCGACGGTACAGTACCGCTCAAAAGCGCAGAAGCACTGACTGCAAGCACTACGTACTATGTGAAATCTGCCGAGCATGCCACCATGCCAAGTACTTCGGGGGTGAAAGAACTTGTGGCAAGTCTCCTTACTTCTACCACCACTCCAGAAATCTCGCTTTATTCGAATCTTTCTCTCACTTCTAGCGGCTGCACTATTCCGAACGGCAAGATTGTAAGCTTCCACAGCCCCATCGAGCTTCATATCTACGACAGCTCCGGTAATCATAGCGGTCCAGATGAGAATGGCGATATAGAAAATAATATATCGGGAATGGTTTATGAAGTGATAGATGACAACAAGTTTGCTTTCTTGCCAGACGGAGTGGAATACATAGTCAAAGGCAATGCTACCAGCGAAGGTTCATTTGATGTGCGCATCCAAGAACTTGTAAATGGGGAAGTGGCAACAACTACTGTATTTGCTGACATTCCACTATCCATATCTACACAAGCACAATTTGTCGTGGGTTCAAATATTCCTAATCAAATTGAGTTGAATAATGATAATGACAATACTTTCGAAAAAACCTATGGAGTTTCCACTACAGTAGCTGGCGTTTTAGAAACTACTGGCAAACCGGAGAAATTAATAACTAACAACCCACAACCGACAACCAATACTGCGAGTTCCAAACCAGTAGAAAGTACCCCCATTTCTCCCGTCCTCGCCTCGCCAGAGCTTCAAGCGGAGGCGGGTACAACCTCCACTCCGGCTTCGACAAGCTCACCACAAGCCACCAAGCTAATCAGTCCTCCTCGACCAACCCA
>Ga0209542_10005020_pt1 | contig 26787 bp, 27 predicted proteins | sample RifCSPhighO2_01_FD_184028 | JGI IMG/M metagenome (GOLD analysis project Ga0209542, IMG submission 184028) | Soil microbial communities from Rifle, Colorado - Rifle CSP2_plank highO2_0.1 (SPAdes) (version 2) | ecosystem: Environmental > Terrestrial > Deep subsurface > Rock core/Sediment ...
CTTGAGATATCGGTTAATGTGCTCCTGAAATATGTCGTTTTTTGTTGCCATAATCATATGCGATTACGGTAACCCATTTATGAGCTATCCACTCATGTTTCGGTAACAGTTTTAATGAGCTAGAACGGGCCATTGACAGCGCCATTGAGAGGAGTATAATGGAAAAACAGCGCCATTATGTCTGTACGTTACAGGCTAAAATTGGGTGCTACGGAAAGAATCCTTGCGAAAGGGTTCTTTTTGATTTAGGATGCCTTCGTGGACTCGGGCCTGTGGTGTATGAAGCAACATATTAGCGTTAGCACCCAATGAAGCGAGTGCAAATCTCGCCGGGTCCACACTAAAAATTCCCCGATTACTTGGGGAATTTTTAGTTTATTGTTCTCTGCCTATAAGCCGAATTTTGTACTCCGACGCAGGGTCGGAGCAATAGTCATCTATCTGGGCTCCGGCTTGCGCCGAGAGCTCTAGCCCCCGTAAACGAGGTTGCACCGGGCAGGTGTTTTTCACCGCACATTGTCGCCAATATGCGCTGTGAGCTTTTACCTCACCTCTTTTCACCCTTACGTACCAGCTTTTTTGGCTTTAGGCCAAAATCGATGATGTCGCGGTATTGTTTCTGTGACACCTCCGACGCACTATTGAAATTCAATAATGAAGTCGCGAGTCCACGATTTTGTAAACAAAATCGGGATATCCATCCCCTCCGACCTAAGGTCGGAGAAGTGTGGCCGTTAACCACTGCCTCTGCCAAAATTGCCCAAGCAAAGCTTGGTTGCAATTTTGAGCATCCCGACTTTACGTCGGGATAGCTCCGACGCAAGGTCGGAGTGCTCAATTTTGCAAGCAAAATTGGCGGTGTTCGGACTTTCCTCCCCATCCGCCGATTAGCAGACAAAGCGACTATCCGGCAAAGAACTCCTTAACTATATCTTAAAAAATATAATAAGTCAATATTTCATAAATCATCCCCGCTTGCTACTCTAAACGCAGAATTTTTGACAAAGGAGATAGAGAATGAAAGCAAAAAATCCGTATCTGTTGCCGGATAATGTTGTGCCGAGCCATTATAATATCCGCCTCAGGCCGGATCTCAAGAAGTTTGTATTTCATGGCGAAGAATCTGTTGAGATCGAAATTAAAGAGGCCGTTTCCAAAATCGTATTGCACGCCGTAGAGCTCGAAATCGATCCTGATTCTGTGCTTTTGCATTATCGCGGCAATGCTTTGCGTCCGAAATCGGTGCGCAAAAATAAAAAGATGGAAACTCTTGTTCTTGAATTTCATGAAATGCTTCTGCCAGGCAAGGCATCTCTCCAAATCTGTTTTTCAGGAGAACTAAACGACCAAATGCATGGCTTTTACAGAACTTGGTATGAGCTAGAAAAAGATAAGAAAACCTGGGGTGCGGCGACTCAATTTGAATCGACCGACGCAAGACGATGTTTCCCCTGCTGGGACGAACCGGCAAAAAAAGCGGCGTTCGAACTTGGGATTACCGTACCGAAAGATTACACCGCCATTTTCAACACAGATCCCGGGCATATCAATAATTTGGGCAACGGTTATAAAGAAGTTTATTTTCCAAAAACTCCCGTGATGTCCACCTACCTCGTTGCGATTATTGTCGCACACCTCAAGTGTATTGAGGACAAAGATAAAAACGGCGTTTCTCACAGAGTTTGGGCAATTCCGGGCAAGGAAGAACACGGCAGATTCGCATTGGCGCGATCTATTGCGGCAGTAGAATTTTACGAAAAAAAAACCGGAATTTCCTACAAAGGTATCGCTACAAATTCTCCGAAGCTTGATATGATAGCTTGCCCTGATTTCGCATCGGGCGCGATGGAAAATTTGGGCGCCGTAACTTACCGCGAAACCGCAGCACTAATCGACCCCAAAAACTATACTGCTGCCGCGCGCGAACGCGTTGCGGAAGTTGTGGAACACGAGAACGCGCACATGTGGTTCGGTGATCTCGTCACGATGAAATGGTGGAACGGGCTGTGGTTAAACGAAGGCTTTGCGACATTTATGTCGCATTGCGCGATGCACGACGAATTCCCCGAGTGGGATGTTTGGACCGGATTCGTTGCGGAAGATTTCCGTTCGGCACTTCACCTGGACAGCCTGAAAAATTCACATCCTATCGAAATTGATGTTAAAAATCCGGAAGAGATTCGCGAAATCTTCGATGAAATAACATACGCCAAAGGCTCCGTGGTCAACCGGATGTGCGAGCAATATTTGGGAGAAGATTTTTGGAAAGGCCTCGCCGCTTACCTTAAACGTTTTTCTTACAAAAACGCCGATACGATTGACCTCTGGCAAGCACTGGAAGAGGCTTCCGGAAAACCGGTCCGCGATATTATGGCGCGCTACACCAAACAGCCAGGATATCCGGTCGTGAAAGCTCGAATTAAAAATTATAACAATGATGGCGATGGCAGGGAATTCGCAAATATCGAGCTATCGCAGAAAAGATTTTTGGCGGACGGATCCAGAGATAAAGAAAATTTGTTTTGGAAAATTCCGATAAGCACAAAAGCTAACAGTGGAAAATTATTTCGAGCATGTGACGGTGAATTACTTCTTGGAAAAAGTGCATTTGTGTTTAGACGATACACCGCTGAAAATTGGTGGATTAAATTAAATCCAGGGCAAAGCGGATTTTATCGGGTCGCCTACTCTGATGAACTTTGGAACAGACTAGCTGAAGGAGTAAAACGCGGAGAGCTTTCCGAAGCCGACCGCATCGGATTGCTGGATGATTCGCTGGCTTTAGCCAAAGCCGGCTACATGAAAACTTCACAAGCACTCGACATGATCGCGGCACAGAAAAACAACAAAGAATTCGACGGGAACGTCTGGTCGGTTATCATTTCAAACCTCGGCGCGATAGATCATATTTTGGATGAGAACGGCAAAAAACTTCTGGCCAAATTTGTGCGAGATATGCTTTGGCCGGCAGCAAGAAAGCTTGGTTGGAATAAAAAACCGGACGAAAAACATACGGACACGTTGCTGCGTTCATCGGTCATTATGAGTCTCGGTAAATACGGAAGCCAAGCTACTGTAGAGGAAGCGCAAATTGCTTTTGAGAATTTAACAAAAGGCAAACCGATGAACCCCGATCTAAAAGGTGTCATCTATTCTCTAGTTGCCGAAAACGGCGATGAAAAAATATTTAACGAGCTGGTCAAACTTTACGACACAACCGACGATGCCCGTGAAAAAGAACGAATACAGATCGCAATGGGCCGGTTCCAAGGCGAAGAAATGATAAAAAAAGTCATTGAATTTTCTTTGAGCCCGGCCGTAAGAAAACAGGATTGGTTCAGGATAATGGTCATGCTGGGGTACAACCCAAAAGCAAAGCTTATCGCCTGGAACTTTCTCAAAGAAAATTGGGATGATTTCCATAAGAAATACAAAGGCAACCTGACACTTCTTGTACGGGCTTTGGAGGGTGTTACGAGCGGCTTCACAGACGAGGAAAATCTCTCCGACATCAAAAAATTCTTCAGGGCGCATCCGCTAAAAGAAGCGAAGCGCACAATGAAGCAGGTCGTTGAAACTATTGAAACGAACATCAAGTGGCGCAAACGCTCGCTTGAAGAAATCAAAAACTGGTTAGCAAAACAATAAATGAAAACTTTAGTTTTCATACCGCCATGGCGGGATTGTTGCTAAAGCAACAAAAAAACCGTCCCGACGAACGTCGCGGACGGGTTTATTTTTTTATAATTTAATTTTATGAACACCCTCCGACGCTGTTGCCGCAGGATGAGCAAGCGTAGCATGAGCCCGTGCGCTGCATTTGGTTGCCGCAGCGGCAAAACGGCGCGTCCTGGTAAGCGAATGCTTTTGAGTCGAAGGAAGCAACTTTTACAACAGGCGCTGGCGCCAACTTCGGCTGTTCAGCAAGTTTCGGCGCTTCGTTTTTAATAGGTTCGCCATTTTCGCCAGTGCCGGTTTCCGTACTATGCGGATAAATTCCCATTGATGCCTGGTCTTCCGCGGACAAGAAATTTATCGCCAAGTATTTCCCGATATAGTCCAAAATAGATTTCGCGATGGGAATATCCTGGTTTGTAGTAAACCCGGCGGGCTCAAACCTCCAATGAACGAATTTCCTGATTATGGTGTCCACGGGAACGCCGGACTGAAGTGCTACAGACATCATTACGCCGATAGCTTCCATGAGTCCGGAAATAGTAGAGCCCTCTTTTGCTACCCTAATGAAAACTTCTCCCAATTTCCCGTCATCATACATTCCGCAGTGAATATATCCCTCGTGGCCGGCTATAGAGAATTTGTGCCGTAAAGATTTTACGTCCGCGGGCATTTTTTTCCTCTGTACCTCGCTCGGGGCATCTTTCATTTCGGCTTCTTTAGATGAATTTTTTGCTTTTGAAGTATTCAACGGCTGTGCTCCTTTGGAATTGTCGCGATAAATTGCAATCGCTTTCAAACCCAGTTTCCAGGCCTCAAGATAAGTATTCATTATATCTTCAACAGTTGCAGACTCGGGCAAATTCACTGTTTTAGATATTGCGCCGGAAATAAACGGCTGTGCTGCACCCATCATTCGGATATGCCCCAAATAATGTATCGAGCGCGTGCCTTTCGCGGCATTTGTGGCACAGTCAAAAATAGGCAAGTGCTCTTCTTTCAGATACGGAGCACCTTCTATTGTGTCATTTACCAGCAAATAATCCATTATTGCTTTAACTTCGCCATCCATATATCCCAATTTGCGAAGAGCCGGTTCTACGGCGGTATTTGAGATCTTCAAAAACCCGCCTCCAACCATTTTTTTGTAAGCAACAAGGGAAAATGCCGGCTCAATGCCCGTCGTAGTGCAATCCATCATGAAAGCTATCGTGCCGGTGGGCGCCAAAACCGTTGCTTGAGAGTTTCTTACTCCGTTATTTCTCCCCGCGTCATACGCTCTTGCCCAGACATTCTGTGCTTCCTGCCATAGATTCTGCGGAACAAAGGATTGATTGATTTTCCTTGCCTCGACGCCGTGCATTCTTATCACGTTCATCATCGGCTCTTTATTCTTTTCAAAACCTGCAAAAGCGCCCACTGATTTCGCGAGTTCCGCGGAAACCGTATAAGCTTCGCCGTTCATTATGGAAGTTATCGCTCCTGTATAAGTGCGCGCCTCATCAGAATCATACGCAAGCCCCATACTCATCATTAATGCGCCCAAATTAGCGTATCCCAACCCCAATTGCCTGAACGCTCTCGCGTTTTCCGCGATCTTCTCAGTCGGATACGATGAAAATCCGACAATGATATCCTGCGCGATTATTAATATTCTTACCGCTTTCCTGAAAGACTCCGCGTCAAACCATTGGAAGTCCGACTTCCCGGGGAAGTCGGACTTCCTGGTTTTTAAAAATTTCAAAAGATTAAGCGACGCCAAATTGCAGGCCGAATCGTCCAAATGCATGTATTCACTGCAAGGGTTCGAGCCGTTTATTCTGCCGGTATTCGGACAGGTATGCCATCTGTTGATGGTTGAATCAAATTGAATGCCGGGATCGGCGCAATTCCATGCCGCTTCAGCGATCAAACTCATAAGGTCTTTTGCTTTTACTGTCTCGATGATTTCTCCCGTGCGTACGGCTTTTAAATGCCAATCTTTGCCGTCCACGGCCGCATTCATAAATTCATCCGAAACTCTGACTGAATTATTCGCGTTCTGGAAAAACGTGTTGGCGTAAACTTCTCCGTCTATCGCCGAATCGTAACCCATAGAAAGAAGTGCCTTGGCTTTTTCTTCCTCTTTCCATTTACAAAGAATGAATTGCTTTACGTCAGGATGGTCAATATTCAATATAACCATCTTCGCCGCACGTCTTGTTTTACCTCCGGATTTAATTGTCCCCGCGATAGCATCCGCTCCTTTCATAAAAGATACGGGACCCGAAGACTTTCCGCGGTTGGCAATATTCTCCTTTGATGAGCGGAGAGCCGAAAGATTGATGCCGGCTCCCGAACCGCCGGAAAATATCATCATTTCAGTTCTGTACCAGTCAGCAATGGATTCTCTTGAGTCAGCGATGGACAAAATGAAACAGGCCGAGCATTGGGGTTTCTTTTCTACTCCGACATTGAACCAAACCGGTGAATTAAAAGCCGCTTTTTGATTTACAAGCAGGTATTTCAGCTCGTGATTGAATACTTCGGCATCTTTCTCGGTATCAAAATAGCCCGCTTCCTTTCCATTTATAGTAATGGTGTCGGTAACGCGATCAATAAGCTGTTTGACTGAATATTCGCGCCCCGGTTTTCCGACGTGCCCCGAGAAATATTTCTCGGCGACGATGTCCGTTGCAGTCTGCGACCAGAATTTCGGCGTTTCAACGTCTTTTTGCTCAAAAACAACCTCACCTTTGGCCGAAGTGATGCGCGCAACTCTCTGCTCCCATTCGATCTCATTGTATGGATGGACGCCTTCTTTTGTAAAGTACGGAGCAACTTCCAATTTTCGACCCTCCTTGGTTGGATTTTTATGAGTGAAACCATCCTCCGCTCCGCTTTGCGTGTCCGACGAAACCTTGACGCAGTCGGATGCAAAAAAAGTCCCCTTCTGGGACTCATCATTCAGCAAAATGTTTTTTGCATCACTCATACCTTAATTTTCGCTCAAAAAAAAATTCGCCGCAAGCCTGCCTGCCGGTCAGGCAGGTGTGGATAACATTGTCGCGAAACGGAATTGGGAAATTTTTTTTTACAACACAGTTACCGAGGCCGCTTTGTCGTTGGCAAGCATCAATATCCTTCGCGGCGATGTTTAATGCGATAAATTTTTATTTCTTTGACCTTATCGTAAATCTCATAAACAACTCGCCAATCACCAATCCTGATTCTCCAAGCAAATCTAGAGCCCTCCAACTTTTTAGCGCCTGACGGCCTTGGATTGTGCTTTAACGACAAAAGACGTGCTAGAACACGCCTTCGCAATTCGATCTCCAACCTGCCTAAGTCTTTTTCGGCCCGACTCTCAAGAAATATTTTATAATCTCCCGGCATATTCTTCTATCGGACGGAACAAAGTTTTGCTTTTTTTGATTTTTTTCAACTCACTCAAGTCGCTTTTCGCCTCTGCAATTTCCAAAAGACGTCCGTACTCCCTCAAATCCAAAATAACGGCTTTGGGTTCTCCGTTTTTAACTATAATATTCGGTTTTTGCAATAAAGTTTTGCTCATACTTTTACATTAGCACTTTAAACTAAAACATGCAACATATAGACAACTTTTTTGCCGCATGCTAGGAATGGGGGCAGAGAAAGAAAGCAAAATGAAGAATTTTTTAAGGATCGTTTTGGCCATTTTCAAATGTGCATTAACACATTTCCATAGCGGAAACTGCAAAATTTCGCCCAAAGGCGAAATCGCCTGTCATAAATAAAGCCCAGCCGGGCTTTTTATTTTTACAACACAGTTACCGAGGCCACTTTGTCGCCGGGGGCGAGTTTCATGATACGGACGCCCTGCGTTGCGCGGGAAAGCGAAGGAATTTGCGCGAGAGGCGCGCGGATGACCTGTCCTTTTTGGGACATCGCAATAATTTCCGTGGCGTCGCCCTCAACAACCTGAACTGAAACCAAATTTCCTGTTTTTGCCGTAACTTTTGAAGTTTTTATTCCCGAGCCTCCGCGGTTTTGCACTTTATACTGCGAAATGCTCGTCTTTTTTCCGTAGCCCAGCTGGGAAACGGATAATATTTCTGATTTTTTGGCGCCCGGCGTTACAATATCCATTCCTACCAGAACATCGCTCTTTTTTAAGCGCATTCCGCGGATACCCTGTGCGGAGCGCCCCATCGAACGGATATCTTTTTCTTTAAAACGGATGGCTTGTCCAAGTTTAGATGAAAGCACCACCTCTTCTCCGGCGGATACAACGCGCGCGAAATGCAGCGTGTCGCCTTTTTTAAGATTTATTGCCTTGATCCCGGACCTTCTTACATCCTCAAAATCTTTTGAATCAACTTTTTTAATGACTCCTGCCTCCGTGCAAAGTATCACTGAATAAGTCTGCCCCTTTTTGGCTTTCGGCACCGGTAAAACAGATGTTGCGCGCTCATCCGCGGACAAAGACAGGAAATTCGCAATGGACTTTCCTTTGGACTGCCTTGTTCCTTCCGGTATCTCATACATTTTTGTCTGATAGACTTTTCCTGAGTTGGTAAAGAACAAAAGATCATCGTGCGAATTCCCCGCGATGAATTCATAAGCAACGTCTTCTTCTTTGGTCGCCATGCCGATGACGCCCTTGCCTCCTCTTTTCTGCAGTTTATATTCTTCGGGCTTGATGCGCTTCGCGTAGCCGCCCTGGGTCAGTATTAAAATAGTTTCTTCTTCCGGAATAAGATCTTCCGACGAAATTATTTTGGCCGCCCCGAGAACCAATTTGGTCTTTCTTTCGTCCCCATATTTCTTTTTAGCTTCCTCCAAATCTTCCTTTACCACGCCGTCGATCTTTTTCGGATCTGCGAGCAATGCTTTCAATTCTTTAATTAATTTTTGCTTTTCTTTAAGTTCATCTTCTATCTTTTGGCGCTCAAGACCCGCTAGCGTCTGTAGACGCATTTCCAAAATGGCCGTAGCTTGTTTATCGGACAAGTCGAACTTTTTAACCAAATTTTTGTGCGCTTCCTCTTTGTCGTCCGAACTTTTAATGGTCTTAATAATGGCATCTATATGGTCAAGCGCCTTCTTTAAACCGAGCAGGATATGCTCGCGGTCCTGCGCGCGCGCCAGGTCGAACTTCGCGCGGCGTCCGATGATGACGCGCCTGTGCTTGATAAACTCCTCCAAAATGGTTTTCAAAGATAAAGTCTGCGGCTGAATACCGTCGATAAGCGCAATCATGTTAAAATGGAAAGTACGCTCCAGATCCGTGTATTTAAAAAGATTATTGAGAACTTTTTGCGGGTAAGCGTCCCTCTTTAGGTCGATAGCTATCTGCAAACCTTCTTTGTCCGATTCGTCCCTTATGTCGCGGATTCCCTCCAGTTTCTTTTCGTGTACAAGCTCAGCCATCCGTATGATAAGCTCCGATTTATTTACCTGATAAGGAATGGATGTTATCAATATCTGCCAATCGCCGTTTTTTCTTTCAACGATTTCCGCTTCTCCTCTGTTTACAACCGGGCCCCTGCCCGTAACATAGGCCTGCAAAATATCTTTTTTATTAAAAATTATCCCGCCGGTCGGGAAATCCGGCCCTTTTACATATTCAACAAGATCTTCAACTGTCGCTCTGGGGTGCGCCAAAAGGTGGAGTGTGGCGTCCGCGACTTCCGTTAAATTGTGCGGAGGAATGTTGGTAGCCATACCTACGGCGATGCCGACCGAGCCGTTCAATAAAAGCTGCGGAATAGCCGCCGGTAAAACAACTGGTTCTACTTTTGATCCGTCATAGTTCGGGATAAAGTCCACTGTTTCTTTCTCAATGTCCCTTAGCATTTCATCCGCAATGGCGGACATGCGCGACTCCGTGTAACGCATTGCAGCCGCAGAATCGCCGTCTATTGAGCCGAAGTTTCCCTGTCCCTGGACAAGCGGATATCTCAAAGAAAAATCCTGCGCCATACGGACCATGGAGTCATAAACCGCGGTATCGCCGTGCGGGTGATAAGAACCGAGTACTGAACCCACAACGTTGGCAGATTTCTTGAACTTTGAACTATGAGTTAAACCCATTTCGTGCATGGCGTAAAGAATTCTCCGGTGAACCGGCTTTAAACCGTCGCGGATATCAGGCAAGGCGCGCGCCACAATAACGGACATGGCGTAATTCAAATACGACTCCTGCATTTCGGAAACTATTTCGCGGGGCGCCAAAGTACCGATGGCGTTTAACTGTGCCGGTTCTTTTTCTCTTCCGCGTGAGTTTTCTTTTTTATCCATAATTATCTAAAAATTTTAGCATAAATATCCGAAAATTCATAGCTTTTTACGAGGTTTAAATACTTGACAAAATATGATATAGAGCGTATAATCTAACGAGAAATCATTAATAAGGAGAAACCTATGAAAATTCTTATTGTGGATGATGACCTTGATGTTTTAGGCGCCTTAAAAAGGAATCTCGAAGATATTGATTGTTTGGTAGAAATCGCGACAAACGCATCCTGGGCGTTAAAGACGCTCAGTTTCTTTAGTGGAAGCGATATAGATTTGGTGGTAACAGATTACAGCATGCCAGGCGGAATGAACGGTCTCGAGCTGGCGTCGGCCATAAGAGACTTCGGCTTCAAAATGCCGATCTGGCTGCTATCCGCTTCCGATATCGATGAGGAATATGCGATTGGCTGCGGCATCAGCGGTTTTTTCTCAAAATCCGAGCCGAACAAATTACGGGAAGCGCTCAAAAATTTCAGGAAATAAAAATAAGCTACATACGCCATGTCTTCGGACATGGCAGTTTTTTATTTTATAGGCTCCTAATCCATAACCCCCTCCCTCCCCCTTACCTTAAGGGGGACGTTACTTCGTTGATTCGATTATTTTTGCAATTACGCTATCGATATCATTTATTAAGTCATTATTCCAAAATCTTAGAACTTTTATGTTATTTCCATTTAAGTATTTAGTTCGCTCTGCGTCATATAATTTTTGTTCGTCCGGAATATGACTTCCGCCGCCTGCGCTATATTGTCTGAAAAATCTAAATCCGGCTAATTTACTGTTGCCCAAATATCTCCACAATATTTTTTCAGCTTCGGTCAGATTACTTCTCAGGCCTCTCCTTCTTTCTATAAGAATTTTATTATTATAAATATGCTTCATATCTTCGCCCCCTTAAGATAAGGGGGCTATGGGGGTTATGGATTTCACGGAATTAAGGGGTTTATTTCACAGATTCCTTCACAAAATTCCAAAGCAGAGAAAACGGCGACGGGGTTTCAGTTTGCGTCGCCTCCGCCAAATTGAAATCCGTAGAAGGGATAGAAAAAGTTGTGAGCCAGATGCCGACGATAACGGCCATAATAGATAAAATTGCGACAACGGCAATGCTCCGGCGGGCGCCCTCGGGCTTTTGCTGGATATCTTCGATAACTTCTAGCGGATTTCTCATTACGGCGTCTTTAATATTACTATCCGTGACTGTTCCGCTGTCGGCAGTTCTTTTTTCTTTATTGTAAGCCTTTCCTCCGGCTGGACGCCCTTTTCGCCCATCTCTTTCATAAATTCCTCAACTCCGTCCAGTTTTTCTTTGAGGCCGGAAATTTTATAATGCATGGGGATGATTATTCTGGGCTCTACCTGATTTAATAATTTTACGGCGTCTTCCGCGCCTATCGTGCCTCCGCCTTCGCCTCCGACCGGAATAAACATAATATCAGGCGTACCTAACGTTTCCTGAATCTCGCTTCGGAGCTCTTTTTCCCCATAATCGCCCATGTGGACCAATCTCATCCCTTCCCATTCAACTACATATATAGTATTCGCCCCCTTTGATTTACCGCCTTTTGAATCGTGATATGAGCGTATTCCTCTTACGGTAATACCCCTAAATTCATATTCTCCAGGGCCTACTATCTTAAATACCCCGTCTTCTTCTTTTGAAGACAATGCTTCAATATTGTTGTGATTATCGTGGTTGTGGGTTGAGAGTACTGCGTGCGCCTCGAACCGCGGGGGCGTTAAACCCGACTCCTTTGAAAAAGGGTCTATCGCCAAAACAGTGTCTCCAGACTGTATTTTTAAACAGGATAGTCCGTAGTAAGTGATTACCATTGATAAAATGGTAACAGATTGGGACAAAAAATCCAGCGCGAGGCTGGATTTTTTAATACTTAAATATTTTGGAATTTATCCTTGAATTTGCTTTTCAAGTTTAGCCTTTTCCTCTTCCAATTTAAATATTTCAACTTTTGTATCTCCTATCCTGCGTTCTAAAGATTGTATCAGTCTTTGAGTGTCCCTCTTGCCGCTGTCTATGGCGCGCGCCCAATCCTCATACTCCGTTTTTCTATTTGGATTTGTAGAATCAATTGGGGACACAGCACTCTCAATCTTGTGTTGCTGATCTAATAGTTTTCTCATTTCCGAACGATTTGGATCGTCAGGATTTTGTATTGGTTGGGCTCCGGGCGTTCCTTCCATGGACTTTAAACTCTTTTTTAGATCTTGAAGCTTTCCGTCAACCTCGCGTGATCTTGTTTCTAAAACGCGATTGTCTTCTTTTGGTTCATTTTTAGTTTCTTGCGCCTCTGATTTTAATACTTTCTCCTCCTGAGATTGGGATTTTTCCATCGACATAGTATTTATTATTATCTGATAATAGTCTCATATTACCCCCCCCCCCCCCCGAGGCTGTGGGTCAAGTAAATTATGTTCACAAACTAAGTATTGACATTATATATACGTGGTATATACTTACTATATGAAAACAGTTATAAACATAAAAACTGATAAAAAGGTGAAAGATGAGGCTAAAAAGATAGCCGAGGAAATGGGGCTCTCATTGAGCGCGGTTATAAACGCCCAGTTAAAACAACTTGTCCGAGAACAGGAAATGAGGTTTTCGGTGGCCCCGAAAATGACAGCTTATCTGGAAAACGTTGCCAAAGAAGCCCGCGAAGATTACGCAAAAAGCAAGAGCGTCTCCCTTATCTTTAAATCTGCCGGGGATGCTGCAAAATATTTGCGCACAAGATGAAAGTCGTATTCCATCAAAATTTTAAAAAACAATATAGAAAGCTGCGCAAAAATCAGCAACAAAAATTCGACGACCAATTATCGATATTTTTGGAAAATCCATTTGATCCCCTTTTAAATAATCATCCGCTTCAAGGCAAATACGAGGGTTTTCGCAGTATTAATGTTGGTGGAGATTTGCGTGCAATTTACGAAATGGCTGAAAAAGACATTGCCTACTTTATCGCGATAGACACACATAGCAAGTTGTATTCAACTTAAACGGCGCCGCATATGGCTCTTGCCTTATTTTTTTCTATGGCTATAATCTATCAATAATGCCAACAGCGACAATATCAACGGATAAAGACGTCAAAATCAACCAGATAATGGAAGATTTGCTGAAATCCCGCCCGAGGGGTTTTTTGAAGGCGGGTGACGTGGTTGACGGCGAGGTTATTAAAAAGCAGGGAGCAAGGCTTTATCTCAATTTAAAAGGCTTCGGCACGGGCATTGTTTACGGCAAAGAATATCAGAACGCGCGCGAAATAATCAAAACACTGAAAACGAGCGCTGTGGTTTCCGGAAAGATAGTGGCGCTGGAAAACGAAGACGGTTTTATTGAGCTTTCATTAAAAGAAGCTGGCTCAGAAATGATCTGGAAAGAAGCAACTTTGATAAAAGCAAATCAGGACATAATCGATCTTAAAGTTCTCGACTCAAACAAAGGCGGGCTGGTATTTGAATGGAAAAGCATCAAAGGATTTCTGCCTGCCTCGCAATTAAAAGCAACCCACTACCCGAGAGTCGAGGGCGGCGACAAGGATAAAATTTCCGAAGAATTAAAAAAACTGGTCGGAGAAACTCTGTCTGTAACTATTTTGGATTTTGAGCCGAAAGAAGAAAAATTGATATTTACCGAAAAGGGCGCATCCGGTTCGGAGGAAATCAAAAAAATAATCGAGAAATACAAAGTCGGGGACGTTGTTGAGGGAGATATTACCGGCGTGGTTGAATTCGGAATTTTCATAAAAATAGAAGAGGGGCTTGAGGGCCTCGCACATATTTCCGAGCTTGACTGGGGCCTGGTTGAAAGCCCGTCGGCACTTTTCAAAGTCGGCGACAAAATAAAAGCAAAAATAATTTCCGTGGAGAGCGACAAAATTTCGCTTTCGGTAAAAGCGCTAAAGCCCGACCCGTGGGAATTGAACAAAGAAAAATATAAAAAGGGAGATATTGTTGAAGGAAAAGTATTACGTCTCAATAAGTTCGGCGCACTGATTTTCCTTCAAGCGGGAATTTACGGGCTCGCCCACATCTCCGAATTCGGAACGGAAAAAAGAATGCGTGAATTGGTGGAGGCGGGGCAGACTTATATGTTCCAGATTGCCGTGTTTCACCCCGAAGACCGCAAACTCTCGCTCTCATTCCTCGGCAAAGACGGACAGGTCCCGGCCGACCTCAAGCCTCCCAAAAAAGAAGAGGCTAAAGAAGAGAAAAAAGAAGATGAATCAAAGTAAAAATCCTAGCGCAAAGCCAGGATTTTTGGATGAAGGATCTTATTCGTATAAATAAGATTTGAATAATTTTTCAGCGAATAGGGCTTTCCGTCGGAGCTCGTTACGATGCCACCCGCCTCTTCAACAATGAGCGCTCCTGCCAGCGAATCCCACGGTTTGTTTCCGCGCATTACCAGAATATCCGCGGACAGGGTCGCATTGCCGCCGTTCGCTATCTTCGCCAAAGCCACGGAAGAAGACAGTCCTTTATAGAATCGTTTTGTTTTTTTCCATATCCGCTGAATAAAACGGGACCTAACCACCGTTTTACTGACTCCCTCAACAAGAAATGTGGCATCTTTTATCTCTCTGATGCCAGATACTGTCAAGGAAGTTAAAAGGCCGTCTCTGCTGAATTTTCTGGCCCCCGAATCTCGCCCGGCAAAATATAATTGACCCGAGACGCCAAGCCTGTGCTCGGCAAAAATATAGATTGCGCCGAACACAACTTCCCTGTTCTCGATCAGCGCGACAATGCTTCCGAAATTCGGATTTTCTCCCAGAAAATTATGCGTTCCGTCGATCGGGTCTACCAGCCAAAAATTTTTCTCTTTCGGAGGCCACTTGGATGATTTTTCATAAGAACCCTCTTCGCCGATGACCGGATAATTTTTTATTTTGATCAAAAATTTTCCGAGCTCCGTTTCCATAATCTTGTCGAGCTCGCCAACAAGCTCGTTGCCGGATTTTTTCTCAACATTCCCGGAATTTCTATAATACTCCCAAACAACCCATTCCCTGCAATCAAAAAAATATTTTAACCTGTCCGCAAATTCGAGCCAGTTAAGTCCCGTCATTTTTTTCTCCTATCTCGGTAGAGCTTAGCATTGGAAACATATTTTATCAAGCAGAGCTTTTCAACTCCGCAATCGCCTCTTCCAGAAGTTCAAAATATAAATTGAGACCGACACGGTAGGCAATTCCCGATTGCGCTTTGCCTAAAATATTGCCTGCGCCGCGGAGCTCCAGGTCGCGCTTCGCGATTTCCAAACCGGCGCCAAGCCACGAATAGCGTTCCAGCGCCTCCAACCTTTCGGCGGCGCGTTCTTTTAAACGTTGTGTCGGATAAAGAAAATACGCAAATCCTTCGCGCTCGCCTCTTCCGATGCGTCCGCGCAACTGATGCGCCTGTGAAAGGCCGAGCTTCGTTGCGTCCTCTACAATAAGAGCATTCACGTTTGAAAGATCGAGACCGTTCTCGATAATAGTTGTTGAAACCAAAAGATCGAATTTATGCGTCCGGAAATCATGCATTGTGCCGATGAGCTGTTTTTCATTCATCCTTCCATGGAGTACCGCGATGCGCGCGCCGGTTTTGAGCGACTTAATTTCCTCCAACAGCTGAGGTATCTTATGAATTCGGTTCGCCAAAAAATAAATTTGCCCGTCTCTTTCAAGCTCCGCTAAAATCGCCTCCTTCATTATTTTTTTATTCTTCGGCAGGACAAATGTTTTAATTTCAGATTTGCCGAGAGGCGCTGTTTCAATGGTTGATATAGGCTGAATACCCGAGAGCGCCATATTCAGTGTCCTAGGTATCGGCGTTGCGGAGAGCGTGAGAACATCAAGCGCCGGGAAAAGTTTTTTTAAATATTCTTTGTGCCGGACCCCGAATTTTTGCTCTTCATCGATTATCAAAAGCCCTAAATTCTTAAAAACCAGCGACTTGCCCAAAATCTTGTGCGTCCCTATCACGACATCAAGCGCCCCTGACTCCAATTTTTTTGCAATATCTTTTATTTTCTCGGGTGCTTCCAGCCGTGTAAGCCGTGCGACTTCTACGCCAAATCCGGAGAGACGCTCGCCAAACACTTCAAAATGCTGATCGGCCAAAATAGTTGTGGGAGACAACACGGCAACTTGCTTTCCGTTCAAAACCGCGCGAAAAGCGGCAAGCAATGCTACTTCGGTTTTTCCGAAGCCGACGTCTCCCGTAATTATCCGTTCCATCGGCTCCGGCTTTTCCATATCCGAAAAAACCTCTTCTATCGCTTTTACCTGATCAAGCGTATGCCTATGCGGAAAATTTGAAATAATTTCTTCCTCCTGTTCCTTATGCGGACTGTACGGAACGCGGCTTACGATTTTCCGCGCCGCCAAAGACTTCAACAGTTCTTTGGCAAACGCAATAATATCTTCTTTGGCTTTTCTTTTTGTGATTGACCAAATCGGAGTACCCAAACGATGAATTTTCGGTTTTTTAAATCCAAGATAAGGCGCGAGCCTTTTTATCTGCGCTTTTGGAACAAAAAGCATGTCTGGTTCAACAATTTTTCCTGCAATTTTAGGAGAAGCGTACTCAATCATATAATCGTCACCGTGCTCTCCGCGGAAAATACCGATACCGTGGTCAATGTGGACCACATAGTCGCCTGAATGAAATTGCGTTGCTCCCGGCATTCGTAAATTCTCGCGCTTAACCCTCTCTGCGGGGGCTCCGACGCGCATTTGAATTTCCGAACGCCGGTCGCCATCTACCGCAATTTCAGTTAAAGAAGTTGTTTTTTCTTCTACCCCCCTTAAAGTAAGGGGGGTTTGGGGGGTTATTTCCTTAATGTAATTTCCTTCAAATTCAACCGTCAAAGTTCCATCACAATTTATCGGAAAAATGTGGATAATTCCTCCCCTTTGTGAAAATTCCCCGCGGTTTCCCGTCTCCCAGACTTTGGAGTATCCTAATTCCGCAATTTTCCTCAAAAACTCCGAAAGCTTCAATTTTTCCCCGACCTCAAAAATTTCCGTATTTCTTTTGTACCAATCATGGCTCGTGCGACTTTTTTCTATCTCATTAAAATTTTGCAAAAACCAATCCGCCCCCTTTTCTAAAAAGGAGGGTATAACCGCGGCTATTAAAATTTTCTCTATCTTTTCTTTCAGCTTTTAGAGAATATCAGAAAATTGACGGAAATTCAACCATTAAACTCGCTCATTGCTTTATCAAGCGAATCGGTTGCCATGCATTCGAGGGCTTCCGAGATTTTTTTGAAAACTTTTTTTATGATTTCCTGCTCGGCGGGTTTGAATTTGCCCACGATGAAATTCAGCATGTCTTTATGATTCGGTTTCTTTTTCGGTGAAATCCCGATGCGAATGCGAACGAAATTTTTGGTTTTTAATCCGCGCATTACCGACTCTACCCCTTTGTGTCCGCCGGAATTCTTGCCGTAGGAAATTTTAAAACGCCCTAACTCTATGTCCAAATCGTCATGTAAAACCACTAAATCCGGGTTTTCTTTTTTTGTGCGAAAAAGCTTTACCGCGGCACTCCCCGACTTATTCATAAAGGTTTCGGGTAAGGCTACTATAATGCTGCTCTTGCCGATTTTGTTTGAAGAAACTAAAGCATTGGATTTTTTGTCCGTTTCAAAATCATCAAAATCCAGCTTCTTCGCAAAGTACATCGCGGCATCTCTGCCCGAATTATGCCTTGTGCCCTCGTATTCTTTGCCCGGATTGCCCAAACCCAAAATTAAGCGTATCATATATGAATATTATGGCAGATGAAAATCAAATTGTGGAGGGAGAAGAAAAAAAAGGAAACTCAGTTTGGGAATTCATAAAAGTCGTCGTTATAGCTCTTCTTATAGTAATCCCCATCCGGACATGGATTGCCCAGCCTTTTATTGTTGACGGCGCCTCAATGGTGCCGAATTATCATAGTGGGGAATATTTGATAATTGATGAAATTTCATACGCATTTAATCCTCCAAAACGCGGGGAAGCAATAGTGTTCCGCTATCCTGTAAACCCGTCCGAATATTTCATCAAAAGAATAATCGGCCTGCCGGGAGAGAGCGTTACCATAAGAAACGGCATTATTACCATTAAACAAGAGGGTTCCGACAAAACATTTGTTTTGAGCGAACCATATATACCAAAAGGAGTTTCCACCGGCCCTGACGAAACCAGAGAGCTCGGAGAAGACCAGTATTTTGTTATGGGAGATAACCGCGAAGCAAGCTATGATTCGAGGGCCTGGGGACCATTGCCCAAAGGAAATATAACCGGACGGGCATTTGTAAGGCTTTGGCCGATTAATAAGGCGGGATTTGCTCCGACCCAGTATTAATGTATAGAATGTAACATGCCTAAAAAGACCAAAAAGGAAATAGTTCGCTCGCCGAAAGGCATGCACGACATGCTTGTGGGCGATATCCGCTACCTTGAGCGGATTACCGACACGGCCAAGGAAATATCCGAATTCTACGGATTTTTGCCTATAGAAACGCCGCATCTGGAAAACGCGGAGCTTTTTTTGAGGCCCTTGGGCGAAATGAGCGATGTGGTTGAAAAACAAATGTATACTTTCCGAACCAAGGGAGGCGATCTTTTGGCGCTCCGTCCCGAAGCTACCGCTCAGATAATACGCGCCTATAACGAGGACGGAATGAGCTCGTGGCCCCACCCCGTAAAACTTTATTACAACGGCTCTTTTTTCAGGCACGAAAATCCGCAAAGAGGCAGATTCCGTGAATTCAGGCAATTCGGCCTGGAATCTCTCGGAGAAACCGATCCGGTAACAGACGCGATAGTCATTAAAATACTTTATTTAACTTTGCATGAGCTCGGCTTCGAAAACATTATGATGCATGTTAACAGCCTTGGCGACAAAGAATGCCGGCCGTATTACAAAAAGGAGCTTACCAACTATTACAAAAAGAAATTCAACTATCTCTGCAAAGACTGCAAGCGGAGATTGAAGGAAAATCCCCTGCGCCTGCTTGATTGCAAGGAAGAAACTTGCATCGAGTTAAAAACAAAAGCACCCCAGATGATAGAGCACCTTTGCGAAGGCTGTAAAACGCATTTTAAAGGAGTGCTCGAATTTTTGGACGAAGCCCAGATACCGTATATGCTGGATAATTATCTTGTGAGAGGCTTCGATTATTACAGTCGTACGGTTTTTGAGATATTCATGGAAAATCCGGAACCTACAGCGCCCGCAAAAGAAAAAAAGGACGTAAATAAGGAAAATAATAATACAAATAATAATAGCGCGTCGGGGGATAAATCAGCCCCCATCGCGATAGCGCTCGGCGGAGGAGGAAGGTACGATGAGCTGATGGCGCTCCTCGGCGGGAAAATATTGCCCGCTGTCGGAGGTGCATTCGGTTTAGAGCGGATAATTTTTGAAATGAAACGGCTCGGACTTTCGCCGAAAAAAATCGCGCAGCCCCGGGTTTTTCTTATCCAGATAGGGCCCGCGGCAAAGAAAAGAAGTTTCAGACTGATGGAGGAAATGCACGAAGAAGGAATTCCGTGCGGAGAATCACTGTCGCGCGACAATTTAAAGGCGCAATTGAATATCGCCGCAAAGATAGGCGCAAGATTGGCCCTGATTATCGGTCAAAAAGAGGCAATGGAAGGCTCTATCATTATCCGGAACATGGATGAGGGAACACAGGAAGTTGTCATGCAAAACAGACTTATTGAGAAAATAAAAGCGGGACTGAAGAAATAAACGAAAAAGATATGGACAACTGCGTTTTTTGCAAAATTACTTCAAAACAGTCCCCTGCCGAAATTCTTATGGAATCGGATGGTGTTGTGGTCTTTAAAGACATTTACCCTTCCGCACCCGTGCATTATTTAGTAGTTTCCAAAAAACATATCCCTTCAATTAAAGAAGTCAGCCACGAAGACGAGGCTTTGATGGGGCATCTTATACACATGGCAAAGGAATCAGCCGAGAAATTGGGGCTAAACGGCTACAAACTTGTCTTTAATGTTGGAAAGGAGGGGGGGCAGATAGTTGATCACATCCACTTGCATCTTTTGGGCGGATGGGCTACAAATAAGCCTAACACGGTTAATGTGTAACAAATGGTAGAAGTACGAAAAAGAGACAATGAATCAGCAGGAAGCCTGCTTAGGCGCTTCAATAAAATGCTGCAAGTCAGCGGTTTTTTGGTACACGCAAGGAGCGGGCGGTATCACAAGTCGAAACCTTCCGAATTTCAAAAAAAGAAAGAAGCCTTAAGGCGGATTGCCTGGCAAAAGGAGATGAATAAGCTCCGGAAGCTCGGCAAGATCAAATAAATCCCGTCAGAAGTATCTTGCTTCTAGCGGGATAAATTTACAGGTTCTCATTTTAGTAATACAATTAAAGGTGTAGGATTTTTATTGCTTTAGCAATAATCCCGCCATCGGCGGGATGAAAACAAAGCTTTCATTTATGGAAGGATTAAAAAAACAGCTTTCGGACGACTTAAAAAGCGCCATGAAAAAAGGCGAGGTTCTTCGCGTTTCCACATTGAGAATGGTCGCATCCGCCATCGCTAACAAAGAAATAGAGCTGCGAAAAAGGGATATCGGCCTCTCAGACCGGGAAGTTCTTGATGTTATTTCTTCCGAAGCCAAAAAAAGGAAAGATGCCGCGGAAGGATTTGAAAAAGGAGGACGGAAGGACCTGGCAGAAAAAGAGCTCGAGGAACTTGCTATCCTAAAAACCTACCTCCCTCCGGAGATCTCCGAAGAAGACCTTTCGCGGATAATCAAAGACGGCATCAGGGAAGTCGGCCTGCCTGCCGGCAGGCAGGCCGCGAAAGACCAGAAAGACTTCGCGATGGTCATGAAAGTAATAATGCCGACGTTAAAAGGAAAGGCGTCCGGAGACAGAATATCAAAAGCCCTAAAAGCCGAACTTGGATGAAAACTTCGTTTTCATCCCGCCGCGGCGGGGTCAGAGCTAAAGCTCTGATAGAATTCCGAAATCTGACAAAAAGGAGGGTAAGTACTGCGGAATTTAAGAAACTTTACAAAAAAATATTCCCTGGGAAATTCGAGCTTAGTGTGGTTTTCGCTCCGCCCGTATTGATGAGAAAGCTAAACAGGCAATACCGGGGAAAAAATAAAACGGCAAATGTTCTTTCATTCTTAATAGAAAAAAACCGTGGTGAAATTTTTTTAAATATAAACCTGCTTGCGCAGGCGGGAGAAAAAAACCTTCCGTATCTTTTTTTACACGGAATGCTCCACCTCAAAGGATATGACCATAAAAAAACTAAAGACGCGAAAAAAATGGAGAAATTAGAGAAAAAAATATTAAAAAAATAAATGAGTAAAGGTGTTGTCATAGGCATAGATCTGGGTACCGACTCCGTAAAAGCCGTCGCTTTAGAAGTTGGTAACGACGGAAACGTTAAAGTATTGGGTGCGGCAAGCCACGCATCGGAAGGCATCCGCAAAGGAGTTATTATGGAGAACGAATCCGCAGCGCGGTCTTTAAAAGAAACGATAGAAAATCTAAAAAAAACAACCGGCACAAATAACGCCGTAATGTATGTCGGGATAGGCGGGACCGGTCTCGCATTTCAAAAATCAAAAGGACTTGTCGCCATATCACGCGCTGACGGGCAAATTTCAAAAGAAGATGTAAAACGCGCGGTTGCCACAAGCGAAACAAACCTTTCCCGCGCGCAGAACCGCGAAATTCTCCACCAAATCCCGATCTCTTATAAAATAGATAATGAAACACTGACCCATGACCCCGTGGGATTATCGGGCATCAAACTCGAGGCGGAAACTTTATTCATCAGTATTTTTTCCCAAAATTTTAAAAGTTTATTAAAAACATTAGACGAAGCCGACCTTGATGTGGAAGATATCTTAGCTTTGCCATTTACTCTCTCCCGCTCGGTGTTAACCCGAAGGGAAATAGAGGTCGGAGCAATGATTTTGGATATCGGATCCGCCACAACATCGCTCATGCTTTTTGAAGAAAACCGTCCTTATTCGCTCGAAGTCCTGCCGGTGGGCTCGGGACATATTACAAATGATATTGCTGTCGGTTTTCAAATAACTTTAGAAGAAGCCGAAAAACTTAAAATAAATTACGGCGCGGTGGCGTCAGCAGCCGTCACTTCAAGGAGAGACGACCTTGTCTACGGGCATTATTCAAAGAAGAAACTATCTATGACAATCGACGCGCGCCTCGGCGACATTTTTGAGCTTACCGAAAAACATTTAAAGAAAGTCGGGAGAGTAGGGTTGCTTCCGGCCGGCGTTGTTATCACGGGCGGAGGATCAAATCTTCCCGGTATCGCGGAATACGCGAAAGATTATTTAAAACTTCCGGCGCGCATTGCGGAGCCCGCGAGCCTCGGCGGTTTTCAGGACAAAGTAAAAAATAACATCTGGTCGGGGGCCATCGGTGTTGCACTGATGGCACTCGAGGAAAAAACCTCCGGCAGCCACCTTTTGCGCAGCCCCTCCGGTCCCTTCTTCCGCTGGCTCCGCGCTTTTTTACCCTAACCTCACCCTCCTTTTTATCCACTGTCAACTCTTGCGCACTTTTATCTATGCGCTACTATATTGCCAATTCAAGTATTTAACCATTTAACCAACGATGCCGCATATTAAACCTGAAATAGAATCATTTGCGAGAATTAAAGTAGTCGGAGCAGGAGGCTCAGGAGGAAACGCCGTGAACCACATGGTGCGCTCAAAGCTCCATGGTGTTGAATTTATCGCGATAAACACCGACGCGCAGGATCTTCACCAAAGTCTCGCCCATAAAAAAATCCGCATCGGCAAAGGACTCACAAAGGGTCTGGGAACAGGAATGAACCCTGAACTTGGGAGGCAGGCCGCTGACGAAACGAAAGATGAAATTTTGGAATGCCTTAAAGGAGCCGATATGGTATTTATTACCTGTGGAATGGGAGGAGGAACCGGCACCGGCTCCGCACCATCCATCGCACAGGCGGCAAAATCTTTGGGAGCGCTCACCATCGCGGTTGTCACAAAACCGTTTACATTTGAAGGTGCCGAACGCGCGAGACTCGCGGAAAATGGATTATTGAGGCTTCGCGATGCGGTTGACGCATTGATTGTAATTCCAAACGACAGGTTGCTTTCAACAGTTGATAAAGAAACATCTTTTCTTTCCGCGTTTGCGATGTGCGATGACGTTTTAAAACACGCCGTTGAAGGAATTTCCGATTTAATAACAATGCCCGGCGTCATCAACGTGGACTTCGCGGACGTGCGCTCAATAATGCAAAATGCGGGCTCCGCCTTGATGGGCATCGGACACGCCGAAGGCGAATCGCGCGCGGAAGAAGCCGCGAAAGCCGCTATCTCATCGCCTTTGCTTGACGTTTCCATCAACGGCGCGCGCGGAGTGCTCTTCGCCATAGCGGGAGGCCCAGACATGACAATGTGGGAAATCCAGGCCGCAGCGAAAGTAATTACCGAGTCCATTGACCCAGATGCCAAAGTAATTTTCGGAGCAATTCAGGATGAACGCTTAAAGAAAGGTAAATTAAAAATAACCGTTATCGCATCGGGCTTCCCCGACGGACAAACCAGCAAATCACCGACTCTTTTCGGCTCATTCGCGCCAAAATCCGCCGCCCCAATGGCCGCTAAAATGGATTTCCTAAAAAACGGCGCAGAGGGTTTCTCTCCTTCAGCAAATAACCACTCCTCATCAAACGGAGAAAACGGCATAAAAAAAGACCCGCTCCCCTCCGACGAATCCGACTGGGACGCGATCCCGGCATTTATCAGGAGAAAGAAATAGGTCTATTAATGTTTTTCACTCAAAAATTTTTTAATCGCAGAATCAAGCTGCGGCAAATCTTCCTTAATGGTTTGCAAAACCCTGACTACATCAATTCCAAAATAATCATGAGTAAGCATATCTCTCATGCCGGTAATTTTTCTCCAAGGAACATCTGGCATTTTACCACGCAGACGATCCGGTATATTCTTAGCTGCCTCGCCAATAATTTCCAAACGCCTCATAACTGCATCTTGAAGCTTTAAATCGTCCCTAAACCGTGCGACACTAACAGCGCTGACATATTTATTAATCAGCCCTATGCTTTCCATTATATCTTGCAGACGAAGTTCTGGGTCGCGGTTCATTACAAAACAGGTACTTGATCTTTAAAAATACTTTTTTTAAACCTCGGCTTTATGACACCGTATTCAACTAAATCTACTTTTCTGCCGAGGACATCCTCCAAATCAATTTTTAATCCAACAACATCCAAAAAGCTTTTGTTCTTATCAATATCAATTACAAAATCGATATCGCTTTTTCGTGTCATATCGCCGCGCGCCGCCGAACCAAAAAGAGCGGCTTTTTTAACGCCAGATTTCTTTAAAATTGGCCGCGCCTTTTTAATAATATATTTTTTTTGAACTATATTTTTCATAAGCTCATTATAGCACGTCTTCAGAAAAATAAAAACCCGACGAATCCGGCTGGGACGCGATCCCGGCATTTATCAGGAGGAAGAAATAGATTAAAAAACCACTCCGCGAAGTGGTTTTTGAATGTCTCGTTTAAAATTAAACTAATTTGTTACAGCTTTAACTTCCCCGTCCTTGTCGAGTCCATTGGTATGTACCTGACCGGCCGTAATCATCGCATTTCTCATCTGCTCAGATAGATCGGTGAGCGAACTCGGAGAATGTGGAATCAAAATGGTATTGCTCCTAGCCGACGCACCAATCTCTTTCAATGTATCGAAATATTGTGTCAAAAGAACCAACTGCATAACATCCTGCGCCGAAGTCCCCGGCACGCTTTCCTTAAATTGTTCAACTGACTCGCGCAAACCTTCAATAATTGCCTTGCGCTGACCGGCGATACCTTCGCCCTGCAACTTCTTGCTTTCTGATTCGGCCTCTGCTTTTTTGACCAATATGATCTTATCTGCCTCTCCTTGTTCTTGCGCGGCAGCCCGTAATCTTTGAGCAGCGTTAATCGCATTCATCGACTCTTTGACCTTAGCGTCTGGATCGATATCCGTGACCAAGGCCTTAACAATGTTATAACCGTAATCATCCATGACATTGGTTAATTCTTCTTTTACGGCATTGCCGATGTCGTCTTTCTTCTCAAAAACATCATCGAGCTTGATTTTGGGAACACTCGACCGCACAACATCGAATACAAACGATGTGATCTGCTTTTCAGGGTCAGTGAGCTTATAAAAAGCCTCGTGAACCTTGTCGGCTAATACAAAGTATTGAACCGACACCACAACATGAACAAAAACATTATCTTGCGTTTTGGTTTCTACCTTCACATCCAGTTGCTGAACACGCAGGCTCGGACGTCCGGCCACCTGTTCGATGATCGGAATCTTCATATTGAGGCCTGCGGTAGCAATACGAACAAATTTACCGAACCGCTCTATTACACCCGCTGTCTGCTGTTCTACCGTGAACCATGAACTGAAAAATACAACCAAGACAAACAGCCCCAGCACACCATAAACAGCCATACTAACATAACTCATCTCTTCCATGCTCGCCATCTCCTTCTGTCCCAAGCCTGCTCTTTCGAGTTCAGGACTAACAGGGATTTTCAATTTCCGCCTACATTTTTAGCATTTCAAGATATTTTTGTCAATAGTTTTAGCAGAAAACCCCGACTGGGACGCCATCCCCGCGTTCATTAGGAGGAAAAAATAATTTGATCAAATTGCAAAAGAAAAAACCCGAGAGCATCTGCTCAAGGGCTTTTTTAAAATTTATTTTACAGGATCTTTTTTTCCGCCGACCAAACTTGAATCAAGAATAAAATTCTGGCCTGAAGGCAACATCATGACTTGGATTTTATCGCTCAATTTCTGAACCATTTGATATCTTATCAATTCCGGCGTAACTGAGGCGGCTAACTCCTTGTTTGCTTTAGCTTCGCGGAGCGCTCGCTCTAAAGTCGCTTGACCTTCGCCTTTTGCCGTCTCGATTGCCTGATCGGCCTGAAATTTCGCTACCTGAACTTTTTGCTGCTCTTCAAGAGCCTTTTGTGTGGCAATTTGCTTATCTCCGATGGCTCTTTTGAAAGCAGGATCAAAATCAACGTTGTTGAGAAGCAGATCAGTAACCTCGATAGAATAAGGAGATAACTCTCTTTTTAATCGTTCAGTAACGTTATGCCTGATCTTTTCGCGGTTTGGCGCAACATCGACGCTCTTATACTTAACTGTCTCGTCTTTGAAATTCTGCTGCACACGCGGAGATACCAAGACCTGAAACCAATTCGGCCCAACATTCCGATATAGAGCCTGAACTGTGTTTGGGGAGATTCTCACGTTTAGGGTGGCGTCAACGAATACATCCTGACTCTCTTCGCTAAAAGTCGTGAGCTTATTGAAAGGATGGGTTTGTACCTGAATATTAGCCAACTTTACATCTCTCCATGGTGCAACAAACTGCAACCCTTCATCAATTTGCTCCATAATAGCTCCGAATTGAGAAACGATTCCGACCTGACCGGAAGGCACCTGATTAACGGAGGCAACTAAGGTAATCAAAAGCATAAGCCCTACAACCACGAAATGAATTCTTCCTAGTACTCGTCCAACTAGGCTTTGTTCGTTAAATATTCCGGAAAGCGTATTGACCCCAAAATAAGCCACAAGTGCCACAACTAACAACAAACTCATCAAAACGATATAACTCACCCCTACATTCTAATCTGAAACGCAACATCTCCACGGCGGTAAAATAGCGGTATATCTTTACCAGCTAACCACCATAGAGATGTCGCATATACAATTCACCCGAGATACGAGGCTGGAACTAGCCGCGT
>Ga0209542_10005021_pt1 | contig 26785 bp, 21 predicted proteins | sample RifCSPhighO2_01_FD_184028 | JGI IMG/M metagenome (GOLD analysis project Ga0209542, IMG submission 184028) | Soil microbial communities from Rifle, Colorado - Rifle CSP2_plank highO2_0.1 (SPAdes) (version 2) | ecosystem: Environmental > Terrestrial > Deep subsurface > Rock core/Sediment ...
GAATAGATGTCCGTTTTCTGTTAGATAGACTATTGGGCGTCTTTTGTAGATTAATATATCCTGTTGCGCTTGTTTGATTATACTTATTTTAAGTAATAACAAGCCAAAATTTCTATTGAGTCTCGAATATCAAAGGTACTACTGCCGCTTTTGGTCGCAACGTCTATACGTATAAGTCCGTCATAAAAATTTACAAGCTGCTTAATTTTCCACATCCTTGCTTGTGACTGAAACTTGCCTCTTTGCCAAGGCGCGGTTTTGCTGTCAAAATGCCCGCCCGTTGCCATCAATAGTTTTTTTATATGTCTTGTCAGTAAGGTATATACAAACGTTACCTCTTGTGTTTTCAGTACAACATCGAGTGTGGCTAAAAAACTTTTTAAGTTTCCAGGATAACAAGAGTCCAAAAGCTGAAAAACATTTTTCCCCGGCTTATATTCTTGAAAAGAGTCGGCCAGTTTTTTAAGTGTCGAAAGGATATATCCCGACTTACCCGCTTCCCAGTCAATAAGATGAATATTTTTATCTTTGACTAATGCATCAACCGTTTGTTTGAATGCAGTTTTTGTTCGTCCTTTATATTGTTTTGATAACCCATCAACCACATAGACCGTTTTTTGACCAAAAAGATCCACGACTCCTGAAGAGTTTTTATAAACTTCAGGCAAATCAGCTACCAAAACTTCCATTAAAGAATAACCCTTTTTTTTGAATGAATCTTTAATAGAAATCAGATATTTTCTTGCCGTTTCTTGATCTTCACCGCAGATTACTGTAAGCATGCTCATATTATAACTTGTATTTTGTATACTAAATCTATGATCGACGTCATTTGTATCGGTACAGTAAGCATCGATCTTTATTATAAAGGTGATTCGCTTACTCATAACAACGACCGGTTTGAACTTGCGATAGGTGGCAAATATTTTGTCGATAATTTTTATGAAGGCTTAGGAGGAGGCGGCGCGAATGTAGCAATCGGTATTGTCAAAAACGGTTTATCCGCCGCACTTATTGCCAAAATCGGCAACAATCCTTTTAAAAAGATGATCTGCGAAAAAATTGAAGAAGCGAAAGTACATTATAAAGATTTTTGTCAGTATGAAGATACGTATATAAATATTTCCTCAATTTTACTCAATGAAAAAGGTGAAAAAACTATCGTCAACTATCGCACTGCGCATCAGAAAGTCATGAGCTCTCAAGACGGTTATGATCGTCTGAAAAGAGCCAAAGCCATATATATGGCAAATTTATCAAAGGTAGCATTAGATGAGCGTATTTCAATACTAAAGTACGCAAAAGAAAACAATGTCAAAACATTCGTAAACTTGAATGTTACCGATTGCCGAAGACCGATCGAACAGTTACTTCATTTATTACGTCAAGTTGATGTCCTCATCATAAACTCGCACGAGTTTGCAGATATTGTAAAAACCAGCTTCGGAAGTATCGATTTCCATCACGACGTGACCCAAAAATATGCACCTTTTATGTCTACATCGACTCAGCTTGTGGTGACTGATGGAGCGCATGGAAGCTTTGCATATAGCGGACACAAAGTACATTATGAAAAGGCTGTGTCGGGAGTAAAAGTTATTGATACAACGGGCGCAGGTGACGGTTATAGTGCTGCATTTATAGCAGAGTATCTAAAATCAAATGGCGATATTGAGTCTTCGATGAACAAGGGCACGGAATATGCGGTGAAGATACTTGGAAGAATTGGAGCCAATTAAATTTTATTTAAATAACAATACGCCAGCCCACAGGCTATCGCGTCCGACTGATCATCATCTTCTATCTTCATATCGTCTTTGAGTGTGAGCTCAAGCATTTTGTGAACCGATTTTTTATCGGCGCGTCCATATCCCGTAATCGTTTCTTTGATTTGAAGAGGCGTAAGATATTGAAGCGGAATATTTTTGTGAGCGGCAAGAAGTTCCACCACTCCCTGTGCTTGGGCCACCCCGATAATGCTTTTTGCATTTTTAAAGAAAAAAAGCTGTTCCATGACTATGAGTTGCGCTTTGTAGCGTTTGACTATTACGCTTAACTCGTCATATATCTGCTGAATCCTTTTCTCGTGATTAGTTGCTTTTAATGTTTTTATAAGCCCGGAAGTAACGTATTTAAAAGGAGACGCTCCATTAAGCATTTGTTCAAAAACACTGTAGCCGACTTTTTCTACACCCGGGTCGACTGCTAGGATGTTCATAAGGAATGCGATAAGTATTTTTTTACTTCATTTTTCAAAAATAACTGAATTTCATCAGGTTTTGGTAAAGGCGAGTCGCCAAAATGAACAATGTCAAAGTTCAGAAGATCATCGAAATATACCAGTTGTTGAAGGAACAATTTGGTATTAAATACCTCTTTATATTTTTTTTCTGCATCAGTTATGATCTCGCGTAGCGAGATAACCTGTTGTTTTAAAATGCTATAAATGTCGAAATAATCTCGATACTCACCACGTCTACCTATGGTATAGGCTTTTTGAATGGAGATTTCCTTAACAGGAAATATTTTTAGGTTATTATCAAGTGTAAGAGGTTCAAATATCTGCGGGAATGGATATTGCAGAAAAGTTACCTTGATATTATCACTATTAAAAAAAGTTAACTCATCTACAGTGTCAACAGAAACTGTTTTAATTGATATCTGTTGAGAAAGCTTTTCCAAAAGATTTGCAGGTATTTCAGTTTGACTAAAGAAATCAAAATCAAACGATTTCCGGTGTCCAAGTTGAAGTGCAAGAGCCGTACCTCCAGATAAAATAAACCCTTTTGTATGAGTAGTTAGTTTCTTAAGTAACGTAGTCCGTGGCTTATCGAGTATATCGAGGTGTAGTTTTAAGGTATTCATTTTTATTTAACGGTGAAGAAATATGTAAAATAAACTCCGAAATAAAATTGAGTCCTGATTGTGTATATACTTTTTTAGGACGCATTATAAAAATATTACGTATCTTTTCTAAGCCGAGATTTTTCTCTAAATCTCTAATATCTTCAAGTCTGCCGTAAGCAAGTATTTGATGTATAGCATCAGGAGTGTCTACAGTATTTTTGTTTGTATACCATGTATAGTTGAATGACATATTTATTCTAATTATACAATTTTACCAAGATAAATACACCATTTATGTAGCCGATTTTTTCAATACCGGGGTCGATGGCTAGGATAAACATTCCCTTATTTTAACACGGTGTTATTTTGATTGGAAAATTTACCTATCAAGATTTAAATCTCTTTAGAAATCTTGTTATATACTTCTGCTAAAGTTTGATTACCAAGAAGTTGATAAAAGAAACCTCGTATCTTCAATCCGATTCTCAAATAAAACGATACATTATTAACACTTTGTGGATAATGCTTTTTACAAAAATGCATCAGGCCCCTAAAGTTATCTCTAATCAAATTATTTTCTAGACCTTTACTGCTGGCGCCGCCCAGATGAATAACTTCAATTTTAGGAGTAAAACATATTACCAAATTGTATTTTTTGATACGATGACACCACTCAACATCGACCATATGGAACCACAGCTTTTCATCAAGACCTTGAGTTAGGTCATAGACTTTTTTCTTCAACAAAAAAAAGTTGGGTGGGCACCATTCCATGACTCCATCATGATTATAATAATCGGGAGCGAAGCCATAGATACGACGCGCGTAATTCTTTACTATTGGTATGCTTTCAAAACCAAATGACCAAAGAATAATTTTTAACGGGGTGGGTAGATAACCACCATATAATTGCAAAACACCGTTGGCATAAATACACCTGCCGACAAGTATGTCGCAATGAGCTTTACTATCAAGAATCTTGATTGATTCTACGAGCGAGTCTTCTTTGATATAGGTATCCGAATTCATCAACAATATATAAGGGGTGTCTGCCAACTTCATTGCCAAATTGTTGCCTGCAGCATAACCAATATTTTCTTTTAAAGCAATGAGTTCAACAGTTGGATGATTTTTTTTTATCATCTCGGGCGAACCGTCCGATGAAGCATTATCAACTACTATCACCCGAATGTTGTTTTTCAGAATTTTTTTACTTTGCTTAATAGCATTTTCAACTTTTGTCAGGCATGAGTCGGTAATTTTTAAAGCATTATAAGATAGGATAATTATTGTGCAGTCTAGATTTGTCGTCATTGTTAAATTACTTGTAATTTTTAGATAAAAAGGTATAGAGATCCATAAACTTTTTAATGTTAAAGTTTTTCATCAATTTTGAATTTTCAGCAACGGAATATTTTATATCTCCATAATGCTTTAATTTTTTTTTATCAAAGTTATAGCCCAAACCTTCAAAGTACTGTGACAGATTATTGATACTCACACCTTGACCTGAACCGAGATTATACACTTCAATGTCTGTTTTACTCTTGCTGTTAAAAATAGATCGTAGCAAAATATTTACTATATCACCAATATAAACATAATCTCTTGTAATTTCACCATTGCCACTCATATATATCTCTTTGTTATTTTTAATTTGTTCAAACATCTGCGGTATCACTCCAATATTTGAATAATATTTACCTTGACCTTCCCCATAGACATTGAAAATTCTAAAAATATCAAGCGCGATATTGTTTTGCAGGCAAAACATTTTTAATAAATCTTCCTGTATTTTTTTGGTAAGACCATAGTAAGATGATGGGTTGGGTCTATCTGTTTCTTTGATTTTTCGAGGCGATATATCATCATTTTTACAAAAATTACATTTTAAACTTTCAGATAGAGTTGGACAGAATCTTTTATGACAACTATTACAAATATAAGTGCCTTCTCCATAAACGCTTCTTGTAGAAGTAAGAATAATTTTTTTTAATTTTGTCGAATATTTTTTTAAGGCAACTACAAAAACTTGTAGATTTATGTTGTTTTCTCTTAAGTAATGTAAAGGATTAAGATTTGATTCCTGCCATGAGTTTAAGGACGCCATATAGAGAACCACGTCAACATCCATTAAAGTATCTTTATATTTCTCAACATCCGAAACATTGGCCTTAATAAGGGTTACTTTGCGTGAATTTTTAAGTTGCTCGTTGACAGTCTGCTTATATGAAGTATTTATATGAAAATTGTCAACGATGATAACCTCTGATGTGTCAGGCAGTGATTGGATAAGTTTATTACCAATATAGCCTGCTCCACCGGTTATTAATATTTTATTTATCATTATTATTTATGAAAGGAAGAATTTATAAATGTACTCTAAAAAACGATCAAGAATATTTTTACTAGTCTTTACCATGACGATGTTACGGGTTGTTTCTTCTCCATCACCGGTTGGCGCGAGAACTACATTTTTGTAACCTTTTTTCCCAAATGTAACAATGTCATTCTTAACAAGAGGCAGAACATAACTACCCGGAGCAGTAAATGATCTTAAGCTCGAAGTGACCGATACATCATTTATACTTCTTCCCGCCTCGTCTTTAATAGTTCCCCGCACAATATTTGGCTTCATAAACTTGGTGATCGTGCTTACCGCTTTTTGTGGTTTTCCCTCATGCCAAAGTGCAGTGCTCCCTCCTTCGTTTACCCAATAATTTAACCCAACAAGGTTCTTGTTTGGTATAAGTAATCTTAGTGCCTCCTCAATCCAAGCCGCTTGTTCCTCTTCTGACATGTCGCCGTGAATATCTGGAATCGGCGCACCCCATTCGCCAAGTACGACTTTTCCTCCACTTGAACTTGCATACATTTCAATATCTTGCGCAAGCTGCTTCGGGGTCACAACATAATGATCAACGGTGATCACGCCGTCAAGTTTTTGCGTAGTTTGTGGATCCATAATAAGTTTGGCAACATCACCGTTCATTGAATAATAATTGCCGGTTACTTTTTTACCAATATCTTGAAAGGCTTGTTTTACAACACCATATTCATTTATAAGAAATTCTCTATGACCATTTACGTCGCCATTTTTTCTAGGGTCACCGGGTCCTCCGTTTTCACATTCCGGACATGACGTGAATATATCTCCGTCTTCAAAAAGAGTAGGATTCTTAAGTATAAAATCTTTAATTTTTTCTGTATGGGTCTCACGATCAACATCAGGATAATCAAACCAACCTTCCCAGCCTGACAGGTTACCGCGGAACCAAACTTTGAGATTGTTTCTGCGAGCGGCAAGAACCCAGCGTTTAAGATATAAAATGAATTCTTCATCATACGGTGTCCCTAATGTAATATGTGTAGCTCCGGTGCCGGCGATTTCCTGGACTTGCTTAATAATCTCCTTGTCATAGCCGTCATCATCCAGTTTTTCCCGCGCTTTATCCCGAGAGTTTTTCATCGTGTCTATCGACTGTACTTCCCAGAAGCTAGAATTAATATGTTGTTCTTGCTCTGTTGTTGCATATATAAGAACTATTCCAAAAAAAAGGAATATTATTGGTAGGATAAATAAACTCAAATTTTTTTTATTAATAACGTTCATTATTTTATTGTATAAATTATTTTTGATTTTTATAAACGGGTTCTGTATTTAATTCATTCAAGTACTCAGGCTTCAGTTCATAAATATCCGCAAAAGGATAATGATCAACTAAACGATATTTTTTTTGGACGACTTTTTTTGGAGTCAATTTAAAAGATTGATCGTTGTTATCGTTGGTTCTCATGACAATCCATCGAGCCCATCTATCGGGAGTAAGCGTCGCGCTTTCCCAATACAATCCCGTGCCCTCATGAATGAATCGTGACATCGGTAAACCTGAAGAAAATATTATAGCGTCATGTGAAGCAGCTGAGATAAGTATAAATCCTTTTTTGTCTTTTACATTTTTATTCAGCCATCCACTAACTTCAGAAACATTCTTTTGACTTGATCCCACACGTGCATCATCAATGGTCACCGCATCTAGACTAATAAAAGAAAAAAATAGTACGAACATCATTGTGCCTAACAATACATATTTGAGTTGATTGCTTTTCTGTACAAGATAACCGATAAATATCGCTATTGAAGGCATCATTGTTATGCCATAGCGCACATTAAACCAGGTATTACCGGAAAGTCCTTGGATGAATAGTACAGAGTGTCCTAAATATAAAGCAAGAATGTTAAATATAAGCGGAGCGATAAGAGTGGTTGCCGCAATTTTTATCGATGTTGTTATATTTTTATCAAGCCAAAAGACTATCGCACCTATAGCTCCAAGTAAAGCAATATAAGTATTTGAGTTAAAAGCAAGAGCATAAAAATATACTTTCATGGAAAAAAATAGATCGCCTTTTGTTTGAAGAACTCCGGCAGCATTAAGTTGATCCTGCTGAGCATAAGCAGAATAAGGTCCAAAAATAAAGTACAGAGGATCGCTAAAAATCAACAAATTCCATAAAACCCAAAGCACTATTCCGAATCCGGCAAGAGTGCTAAACATAAGTATCGTTCCCTCCGTCACTTTATAGCCTTTCTTTCTGAGTAATTGTATACCGATAAGCATTATGACAAATAAAAATAAAAACCAGCCATCGTATCTTATGAGAGTCGAAAGCATGATCCAGAAGGCTGATCTAATAATAGTCATGATATCCTCTTTTATAAACCACTTGAGCAGTTCGTAGACCCCGGCCGTCATAGTGGCAATAAGCAGAAGCTCGGTCATTGCGGTAGACTGTAGATATAATATATTTAAATTTGCGACAAAAATTAGTACCCCAACAATTCGACCAAGCATACCTACACCAATATTTTTCAAAAAAAGATAAATAAGAATTCCGGTAAATACAAAAGCCAGCATCGATTGCACTGCTCCCGAAAGTCCGGTGTGCCACATAAAATCGTTCCAAATAGTGGGTACCATTAGTAGATGTGTGAGAGGCAGCCATACCGATCCTATCTGCGCCAATCCCGGTTTTAACCCTTCAACTACTCTTCTACCTATGTCTAAATGCGAACGAGAATCGTTGTATGCTAGACCTAACCCATTTAAGTAGTAATATATATAGTTTAAAATCGATATGCACAGCAAAATCATCGACAATATTCTCACATCATGCTTTTTAACAAAACTTAAAACGTTCACAATAAAGCGCTCATTAAAAGGAAGTAGTATTGATAGTGTGCCTCTTCGCAGATTAAGTAACTTCATTCTTTTTCCTGTAATTTATATACAAAAATACAATTAACAATACATAAAGCAGGGTTATCGAAGACGTAAGAATAAAATAAAATTGAGTCGCTGTAAGGTATTTTTCTAAGAACGTTTGGTACACAAACGATTTTGAATGACCTGCAACTAACATATCCCAGTTTCGTTCATAAGTGTACTTCTGTACCATACCGGAAAGTTCTTCAAGATAAAGTACCTGCACTTTTGGCGGCAAAGCACTTGTAGTTAATGCTCCGAGAGTATTAACAAAGATTGAATAAATAGCAACTACTGAAAACAAGATTAAGAAAATATAGTTTTTTCTCCAATAAGTTAGAAGTAATGCAATAAATATCGACAGAATTGCATAACTTGGTATCAGATATCGAGAACCAAATGCCCATCCGCCCCATGGGTCACCCCACATCGAGTATAGTAGAATATTTATTAACATAACCGAAACAAGGAGTCCAACAATCTTGACTCTTTTTTTCCATGCCAATACAAATCCTATAAAGCCAAAAAACACTATTGGTGCGTAATACAATACACCTCTATCCGGACTTATAAAGTGAATATAAAATCCATTTACTAGATTGCGAGTTTTAAAATACAGTAAAGCGCCAGTTTTTTCCGGTAAAGAACTTTTATTTAGTTCTTTTTCCTTTTCAGCCTTAATTTTTGTCTCATCAAAAACTGGTTTACCATTATCATCAATAACGTCCACAGATATTACACCCGAGCTTCCAAGCATGTTAAACGGACTTCCATAAGAAGCATTATTAAACCAAAGGAAAAACGTCAACGGGATTATTACTACGATCGGTGTCAGTAATCTAAAAAAGCTAAGCTTAACAACGATCTTTTTTTTGATCTTATGAAGTGAAAAGGTTTTAAATCCGGCGTATAAACTTATGGGTAATAGAAAAAATGCATTTGGATAGTCAAGCGGTATAGCAGAGCCAAATATAAAAAATACGACAAGCATTGCCATAAAAGTTTTTAATTGAAGTAAAGCATATATACTCGCAAGAATTAAAAAGGTTGAAACATGATGTTGATAAAGATTTACACCATAGGCGTAAGCGGGTGTCGCAAAGAGAAATAATATTGACGCTATTATTGCGGCCAGAGGATTGGCACCAAGTTTTAAAGAAATAGTTCTTAACAATAACGCATTAAGTATGGCAAAAACAGATATCATCGCAAATGTCCCGACTTGAGATATTCCCAAAGCTTTGCCAAGAATATATCCTGGAATCACAATGAACGACAGTGCTGGGGCAAATAGGGAGACATAATGACCATCTTTATAGCCGACATCAGGACGTGTAAATCTTGCAGTATCAGGAGTAAAAAAAACTGTATTATTTTCGACCACTGAATACATAAGTGCAAATCTTCCACTTTCTGGGGATAACTCAAATGGCCCATTGGCTTTCCAGATTGGATTCAACAGATCCTTTGTCGTTGGATTACCAGCCATTCCCCTTATGCTTGCAAACAGGAATACTATTGATAGTGCAATGCCGATATAAAAAAGTAGTTTGTTCATTTATTATTGTTTAAAACAATTTTTAGAAAGAATTTTTGCCTCTCCTGTTCATAAGTTTTTAATGAACAACCGTTAAGACTTAGTTTTAGTTTTTTATATTCTTCAATAAGTTTTTTGTTATCCTTGATAAGGTTATAAATCAGCATTCGTTTCTTGAATTTGTGTGACGCTGGGTCCATAAGACAAAGTTCAACAGCACAACCATCTGTGTTCATCAACCATTCGATAAAATGTCTCCTTCTTTTATACCGTTTCCCAAATATTTTAATAAGCGATGGTAGATATCTATCAAAATTTGACGTTTTGCTTTCTGCGATAAGATCAATATCGTATTGACCATCTATCTCAAATGCCGTAGAACCAATAATGTTTATTTTTAAGTTTGGTTCAAAAGTATGAATTTTATCTACGAGATCAAATGCAATTTTTTTAAGTTTAGGGTTGTACGGTTTCAAAAAAATTTTCTCTTCGGAAGAAAGAAAAAATGAATAGAGATAATCAATGATAAACTCAATATATAAACGTGAGTATTTGAAATCGATTAAACGATTTTTTATATATATAGCTTGTTTTGAAAAATTGTTACTTGTGGTTACAAAATTAAGATAACTCGTAGCCGTTTCATATTTACCTCCATCATTCAAACTGAGATCATATATTGTAAATAGTGCTGAATATGCCCGGAAGACTTGCAGACTCTTATTATCCGCAAAATATTTCTTTCTGAGAAGTTTATACAGTTTTCTTGATAATGATTCGTTACCCCAAAGCTTTAAGCACAAGACTACATACTCGATCACAGGATTTGTTATACAGGTTAGCTGAAAATCATACAAATATATTTTTTCTTTATTTTTTAATATATTCCATTGAGCCAGATCTCTATGTACAAGACTCTCTCTTTTGAATCGTATTATGTTAGGTATATTTATCAAAAATATGTACAAAGCCTTTATAATATTGAATATTTGCTTTGGATGACGAATAATTGCTAAAGCTGTAATAAATGGTGAAAGAGAAATCCAATAAAACACACCTCTTATCATTATTGTTTGTCTTTTTTTATTCATTTTTTTTCCAATTTCTGAAAGAAAATCAAGAATATTTAATATTATGCTGATCTGCTTATCTTCATTTAAGTTATTAATTTGATTGCCGATAATATTTTCAATTAACAGCGTCAATGAATTTACAGACCCGATTGATGAGATATATCTAGGTATAGTTATATTGGGAAATTTTTTTTTGAAAACCGGATTGTCATGTAAAATAGTCTGGAATTCTTTGTATACGTCTATTTCATTTTTTAATAAGTAGTAAGATTTATTTTTCTTCTTTCCAACCCACTGTTTCGCAAAGGCTTTCCTTTTGCCATCGAAATATAAACCATATGAAAAATGTCTTGGTTTTTTATCTTTGATTATTTCTCGAACCAATTTGAAGTTTCCAATAGTTTTTGGAAGTGTTGTTTCTATTTGTTTTCCTATAATAAATCCTTCTTTAAGAACCGGTATCTTACCTTTAGAAAATAGTGCCGGAACTTGAGTTTTATAAAACGATATTAATTTTATCTTTTGGTTCTTATTAAAATCGTATCTATAATAGTTTCCATTACTTGTGGACTTTTGTCCTCTATAATCATATGGTTGATCCATCCAATAAATTGGCTCAGATATCATCTCTACCGATTTTTTAGTAACAAGATGATCCACATTATTACCTACACCGATTGGGCAAAATATTACCGGATCCTTTGACTTACTGATAATCACTTTAAGTTTTTCTGCTATTGATGAGATGGTGTCTTCGTCCTGTTGTGAAAGAGAACCTTTAGTGATGTGAAATCTATAGGTTGGATATATGAGTCCAAACTCTGGTAATATTTTTTCAAGAAATTTATTTATGAAACTCACCTTTGTTTTTTGTCTCCATAAAGCATCTTTAAATCCGAGATGTTCTGTTTTTGCATGTATCGAGTTAAAAGCATCAAAATCTTCTTTGCTTCTTTTTTCAAAAAGCACTTTCCCACTTCGATAATTACACTGTTTTAAGAAAGCTTTTGCCGACAATGAATTATTATTACCACACTCGGTAAATACTGTTACAACTTCAACTCTTACCTTTCTTGACAGATTGGATAGCAATCCCCCGGCAGAAAGTGCTGCATCGTCAAGATGGGGAGATATAAAAATGCATTCTCTTTTTTTTCTTATGATTTCTTCAATTAAATTGTCAAGATTATTCATACTGTTAGTTAATTATTTGATGAATTAAACGTTTATATCGGCTTACAACGTTTGTCCATGAATGTTGTTTGACATAGGTAATGCCTTTTTCTCTCATCAAATGACGCCGTCGACTATTTTTAATAACTATTTCCAAGCTTTTGGCCAGTTTTTTTACACTAAAAGGTTGCGCCTTAATCGATATATTGTCTGGGATCCATTTTAAGCCTTCGATATCATAAGTTATGAGTGGAATTCCGTAACTCAAAGCTTCTAGAGCAACCATCGAAAATGTTTCGAATCTAGAGGGTATAACTACACAAAAAGCATTTTTGAATAAAGAATCCTTTGTCTTTCCTTGAACTCTTCCAATTAATTGGACATTTTCTAATAGGTTTAGTCGCTTAATTAGTGTTTTAAGTTTATGGAGTTCAGTTTCAATGCCTGAACCGGCGATAGTTAATTTTTTGTTAGTAAAATCTTTGATTTTACTATATGCTCTTAAAAGCAAATCTATTCCCTTTTGGTCCACATCAATACGTCCGATAAATAAAATTTCCTTACTTTTTTTATTGGGCTCTGATTTTTTTATATCAATCTTGTTATCGATTCCATGGGGAATTATGTAGATATCCGCCTTGGGATTAATTTGCTGAACAGCACTTTGCACCAGGGCAGTTGGAACAATAATTTTTTTATATGTTTTGAGGCCAATCTTTTCTATCAAGTCAAACGGTAACATATACCTTCTTTTCATTTCTTTTCCAACAAGCATATAGACTAGACCAATTACAGGTTTAGTAGTCATTAATGGTAGAAAACTTGTTGAAAATGGTGGAGTAAAACTTTCCATCCATAAATCAAATTTTCGAGTTTTTATTACAAATAGGAGAAGAAATGAATATATAATCTGGCCAATTTTTGGACCAAAAAATTCAGATCCAATTCGTATATAATAAACACCATCTACTTTCATACTTTCACTAGCTTTATATCTACCTGTAATGACTGTCACATCAAACTCACCTACAAATCTTTTAGCTATCTCATGGACTACATATGCTCCTCCTCCACCATAGTGAGGATTGTTTAGATCATCATAGCTGGAGATAATAATCTTTTTTTTAATCATGATTGTTTAGTTGAGGTAAGAATTTTCCATTTAACCTCATCGTTTGGATCAATAATGTATAAAAGCCTTGCTAAAAAGGTAATAACTAGATAAAGAATTGTTAGATATGGTTTACGAATTAAATATTTAAGTAATATATAGTTTTTTAATTTCAATCCGATATTATAGTTTTTAGTAACAAAATTATCTTCAAAGTTATTTTTTTGTATAGATTCAGAAAGCAAATATCTTTTTATTTGACGAAGATAGTCGGAAAAGGTTGACGGAAGAACATTTATTCCAACAGCTGACTTGACAGAAGCAAAATTATATCCTTTACCGATACAATATAGGTAAGAAAATGCCTCATCTGCCGAGGCATTTGGAAACAAAATATTTTTATATAATTCCTTGCCAAAAGCCCTTAGAGATCCATCGCACCAATACAAACCTGTTGAATTATTGATTATTCTACAGTCATACCATATATCGACACCAATTTTTGCAACTTTTTGAATAAGATTTGTAGGTTTCTTAGGACTTACTATTCCGGATGAAAGTTGGATTGATGAATCTTCGATCAAAGGTTTTATAAGTTCGTTAATTATGTTACGTGTTTCTAGCCGAATATCCGCATCAAAAATTATTACCATGTCAGTATGGCAAAGTTTAAAAATCTGATTTATACGAGCCGGTTTACCCAATCTATCTTTACTGTCTATTAAGAGAAGTTTTGAATTTTTTACCGACTTCGCTTTATTTACTGTGTTATCACTGCTACCATCAGACAGAACAATAACCTTCTTAAGTGTGAAAGTTGTGTTATCCTGGGCAAAAATATCATTAATAATATTTAAAATATTACGTTCTTCGTTATATGCTGCGATGCCGATAGTTAATGTTTTTTTCATATTATTGTTCGTCCGTCAATAATTTTGTATTGAATATAAATGATTTGTCCTGATTTTTAAGTAATGTTATAAGCTTCTCTGAACTTCTATCCCACGAATAATTTTTTGCCCAAATATTTGCTTCCTTTGCCATCTTTGTTCTCAATTGATTACTCTTAATAAGTTTGATAATAATTCTAGCAAGTTCTTCGACATCGCCGTACTTAACGAGCATTCCAGTATGAGGGTTATTTACAGAATCTCTCAAACCCGGTACATTTGAGGCTATTGCTGGGGTACCACAGGCATTTGCTTCAATAGTCGTAATTCCCCAGCCTTCCATCAATGAAGGATTGATAAATAGCCATGCTTGCTGCATTAATTTTACTTTTTCTTCATGAGTTACTTTTCCTAAAAATTTAATTTTATCTTGCAAATTAAAACTGTTTACCAATCGGAATAGATTGGTTTTATCCTCACCTTCTCCTGCAATAACAAATTTGACTTTGGGCATTTTAATTAAGACGAGCTTTGCAGCTTTGATAAGCACATCTAAACTTTTGTATTGTTGAAGCCTTCCTAGGTACAAAATGATCGGAGTTTTTGATTTAGTTGCCGGTTTAAACAAATTAAGATCAACTCCATTGTAAATAATATGTGGCTCTTTTGTGGTAAGCTTATGTTTCTTAATCTCTTCTTTAGAAGATGGTGACACTGTTATGACTTCAGTATCTCTATATACAAAAGGCATCACTTTTCCTTCGAGAGTTGATGCAATCCAAGATAACGGCCAGTGTAAACTTTTTCTAAATACCTCCTGATGGACATGATGTATGAGTAAAAATGTTTTTTCCCTTGCATAAATCGGTGTAAAAAATGGAATACCGTTTTCGGAATCGATGATTACATCATATTTTCCACGAAATTTAAATACGTAGTAAATAAATGCCCACAAATACACCATATAAAATCCACCGCGTCTGTAGACCTGTATGCCGTCAAGAACTTCATTTCTAGGTGCTCCTGTATTACCGCAGAATATTGTAACACTGTTGCCGTCGCGCACCCATCTTTTTGCAAGCTCGTATATATATACTTCTGCACCACCTGCCCATTTATGCTTTGTATCTCTCCAGTTAAAAATGAGTATTCTAAGTTTGTTTCTTTTTCTAGCTTTCGGCTCCTTTAACTTAACAAATAAGTTAAGGAAATCAAGAATGTTATTTTCGATAATTTTCACTTGATCCGAGTAGTAATGAAGTAAGAACGTAAAAATAAAGTACAAGGTCCAAACACTGCTCATGATGATTACAAATGCCCAAATATTACCATGAAAAAATTCAAGTGCGACAAGCTGGAGACAGCCTAATGCCAAGGCTGTTAGTGGAAAGCTGTAATATTTTTTAGCTAAATAATAATCCGAATATACACGCGCCAAAGAAAAACATACCATACCAAACGCCACTGGAGCTATATAAGGGAAAGTTGCTATCGCCTTTTGCCCAAACATTATCGGAAGAATATATTTCCCGAGAATTGTTACTGCAAATAAAGCCGGCAATGAAAGAGCTAATGTAGCTAGCACTGTCAAATTTAGAAATTTTTTTGTATCTTTATTTGCTCCTTCATACTTACTGACAATTGGAATTGTAAATGGAGCCGCAAGTGAAGCCAAAAAGAAAATCATTTTACCTATAAGTGCTGTGAGCGCATATAAGCCAGCGTCTTTTGCATTCAGATAATGTTTAGCCAGAATGACATCAAGATTCAAAAAAATTATTACAGAAATACCCAGTATCAAAGACCCAAAAAAGAATTTATAAGGAAACGAATATGATTTATTTTCGTTTTCTGATTTCTCCTTTGGAAAGAATTTGTATATAAAAGCCCACCCTATTAAAAAGCCTCCAACTGCAGCAAATGGAATTGAAGAGTAGGCTAAATTTTTGTATCCAAGAGTCACCATTAATACTGCAAAACCAAATTTTATTAAGGGTTCACCAATCGTTAGAACAGATAATGCTTTAAAGTTAAATTTTGAAAACAAGAGTCCTTTATCAGCAGATGATGCTAAATTAACCAAAAGTATTGGTGAAAACAAGAGCAAAGGGGTGTACTCAGAGAGTTGAAAATATCCAAGCAGCAATGGGGAAATAGATATCCATAAAGTACTTAAAATAAGAGATATAAATAGAGCCCGTTTTCTAGTAATTGACCAAAAGCTTATGGCGCTTTTTTCTCCAGTTTTGCCCATAAGATAGTTGATACGATAGCTCATGGTTATTCCAAGTGATCCAAAGATTATTGAAACCAATGAGATCAGTCCGTTTATCAGACTGACAAGGGCAAAATCCTCAAGAGTAAGTGAGCGACCAAGATACGCGCTAAATAAGAAGCTAAAGATACTGGCTACGGCATTTGAAAAAATGAACAGTCCACCTGATAGATGCTTTTTTGACAGTTCAACTCTAAATTTACTGCTTATGACTTTAGGGAAAGATATGCCTTGCCAAAAGGATCTTTTAACTATTGTTTCTGATACTTCCTCTTTACTATTTATATGCAATCCATGTATGGTTTTTGGCCAATAATACGGATTAAACACAAGTTGAATAAGTCCTTTCCAGGCGGCAAAACTAATGAAGACCCAGTAGAAGGGTATTAGATATATATATTTTATGAGGTCATATTGTTTGCGTTTTGCACAACCGATCATGTAGTAGTACACATATAAGAAGTTGCCAACTATTAAAGAAAATACACCCATATAGAGCACCGGCCCAGGGAAAAACTGTTCGATCGTAGTACCTATCGATGCTCGAAACGAGAAGTACAATATGGTGAGGGTCCACATTATCGGATTGATAAATAACGAAAAGATTTTTCCGCCTACGACCAGCTGAAAAGTCAAAAATTGAGCTCTAAAACCATTCTGAAGAAGCAATGCCGGATTTCTCATGTGCACTAGATATGTCTGGATGTACCCTTTAATCCATCTTGATCTTTGGTTAATCCAGTTCATGATGTCGCTGTTTGCCTCCTCAAGTGTGACGCTGTCGATGATCGCCGTCTGATAGCCTCGTTTTGCAAGGCGTATCCCCAGATCACAATCCTCTGTAACGTTAAACGAATCCCAACCTTCGACCTCAACCAATTTGTTGGTTCTGAAGTGATTTGAGGTGCCGCCAAGCGGAATCGGTGCATTAAGTGATTGCAGTCCAGTAAGTATTAGGTCAAACCATAGTGAATACTCAGCAGTAAAAAGGCGTGTTAATAAATTCTGACTTTTATTGTAATAGTTAAGCTTTGCCTGAATACATATTACTTTTTCTCCAAGTTTTTCAAAACCCAGAACGGCTTTTTTGAGCTGTAATGGGTCTGGGATATCTTCAGCGTCATATATTACTGCATACTCACCGGTCGCATATCTAAGCCCATAGTTACAGGCTTTCGGTTTTGTCTTTGGAAAACCGTGCGGAACTATAATTGTCTCAAAGTATGTCGGTAGTTTTAGCTTGCCAATATGTTCTATAGTCTCTTTGTCGTCTTCCTCAAGCAGTAACAATACTTGAAGCTTATCTTTTGGATAATCCAATTTTTCGATTGCTTCAACAAACTGATTTACGACAACCCATTCACGATACAATGGGCAAAAAATTGTGTATTTTGGCCATTCTTTTACAGTTTTAATTTCATCGTCATCTACCGTAAGTTCTGGCGACTTGGTAAAACTTCGATAAATAAGATAGAAGTTGAATACTAAATCAATAAAGTAAATTACTGTTATTATTGCAACAGTAACAATGAGGGTGTCTCTCCAATTGAATATCAGTCCTGCCATATAAAGGGTAATAAAGGAGAGGGCAAATATGATTTGATAATAATGTAAAGTTTTAAATGCACTTTCTGCCATCTGAAGATCCGAGTAATGAACGAACTCCTGGGTTTTGTAATGGAATCCTTGTCCGACGCTTTCTAATTTATTTTTGTGAAACGGTATGATCCGGTCATTATTAAACCTAAGAAGTACTGCAGATAAAGCTATCTGTAGAGAAGCACGTATGAGATTTATTTTCGATTTGCCTTTAAAGCGTTTTTCAAAAACTATATCGGTTTCTGCTAGTTTGTAGCCAGCGGCACGAGCCGTAAGTAAAAATTCAAGGTCAAACGACCATGAAAAAGGCTTTAAAGTAACTCTTTCAATAATTTCTTTCTTAAATATCTTAAGTCCCGATTGGACGTCATAATTGAGGCCGTGAAGAAATTTACAGAAAATATAGTTAAAAACTTTACTTGCTATTTTTCGCTTTAAACTAGTGTGTAAATCTTTACGTCTTGCTATAACAACATCATTACCCTCCTCGATTTTTCCCATCATCAATTTTATTGCCTCCGGAGGATACTGCAAATCACCGTCAATCATGCAGATGAGATCGTATTTAGCACGACTTACTCCTTCTAAAATTGATTGAGCTTTTCCAGGAGCACCTTTTTTGTTGTAGACCCTTATCGGGTAAACGTCTGCGTACTTTTCAATAGTTTTTCTGGTGTTATCTGTTGAATGATCGTTTATGAAAACGATTTCAAAGCGATATCGGGTGAGAACCATTGTACGAACAATCCGTTGAATGAGCTCGTTAATATTATCCCGCTCATTGAGTACAGGAATAACAATAGAAATTCCTTTATGTTTATTTAATTCGTTGGTTACAGTCATACTATAAAGAAGTTGATAACTTTGTGTTTATTGGCTGTTGATATTCTGCGGTTACTACAAGTCTTTTTTGGTCCAAAAATCCGGTACATGTGTAAATTGTTAGGCGGGCATCATTTGTTTGATTCAAAACATGTATCTGATTTGGATTTACTATAGCTATATAAGAAATCCGAAAATATCTTTTTACACTATTTTTATATAAGATTTCAACTGTATATCCTGTTTTTGCATTCTCTAGGTCTCCCAGCAATGAATTCCAATTATGCCCGTATAAAATACTGTTTCCAAGCTCTCCAGGTATAGGAGATGCTATAAGCCACGAGACTCCTTTTGAAGTAGTACCCCATTTGTTATTATTTATGCTTGCTGGTACAACAGGTAAATTTATCCCAATTTCCGGTATTCTTATTGCAATTGGAAAGTTGTTTTCTGTTTTGATTATGTTTGATGAAGGAATTTTTCCGTCAAATTTAAGTCGATCCGGATTATAACGCTGTACAAGTAGTATCAAACTAAATATTAAAGAAAGTAGACCGATTGCGATAAAAAAATAGGCTATTTTTTGCATTAGATATTTCGTTTGACATAATTTCTTTTAAGGTATAATCCAAACAAAATCAGGGTTATACCACTAATGTTGAAAAAAATAATCGTTTTTATATTACCTGTTGAAGCAAGTCCCAGAATTGAGCCGTAAGTGCTCAAACCAGATACGCTGCCACTTTGAGCACCGCTACTACTTGAAGATGAAGATCCGGCTCCGCCTCCACCGCCAGTACCTCCATTGCTTGTTGTAGTAAGACATGAATAAGTTAAATTTTTTACAAGATAAGGATCATCTGTCAGACCCCAAGCCAGTCCATTTGGTACATATTTCCATCCTTTACTTATGAGTGAGTCAATTTCATCATGAGTCAAGAATGTTACTTTCCACCAGTTAGTTTGAATGCCCCGACCGTCTGCCGGACACAAACATTGCATAAGCGTGGTCTCAGATAACCTATATACCGCGTCACTTCCGGTATAAGTTGTCATATCTCCTGGTACACCATGAACACCATTTGAATAATATACAATTTTTTCTCCTTGAGGATTGATACACGATGGAAAAGTAGGTACAATTATTGCGTAGACATTATTAACTAATGTAAAGAATACTATATAAAATAAAAATATACTGTTGAGAAAGTATTTATAAAAATGTCTCCACATATAATTTAAGCTTATAATTAATTGAACTGCCGAATTATATCACAAAAAATAATAGACATCAATGGCGTACTGATAATATAAAGATGAAGAAATTTAAAAACAAAGACAAGCAAAAAATAATCGATATAGTAATTATAAAAATTAAGCAAAAAAATAAGTTATTTCGTTACTTTCTTCCGAGAACGAATCGTAATAATTTATTTAAAAAAAATAAATTTTTGTAAACAAAAGATATAGTAAATCTCATAGCGATAATAATTGATTAGTATCTATTTTGTTATAGTATGAACACAAAATAAATTATGATTTTAATTGTCGCTTGATTTTTTTTTCGTAAACATCTATAACGTACTAGTAATAAAAAAAGATTTGAAATTTTACAGTAACCTATATAATTTTTTTATATAAAATGAGTAATTCAACCTTGCCTAAGGTATGTATTTTTGGTCCTGGCGTTGTAGGTTACGCAACCGGAAAAGCTTTCGCGGAAAAAGGGTTGGATGTCGCATTTATTGCAAGAAATGAGAAAAAAGTCAATCGACTTCGCAGGGAAGGATATCACGCTTTTACATTTGAGAAGCTTAACCACAAAAAGTTTGACTATGATATAAGTTTTCTCACAATATCAACCCCAACAAAAGGTGGCAAGATCGATCTTACCGGATTAGACAGTGTATCAAAGTATATTGGAAAACTTCTAACAAAAATTGATAAGTATCATGTGGTTGTAGTTAAAAGTACCGTTAGCCCGGGTAGCACCGAAACACTTGTATGCGAGAACCTTGAAAAATATTCAGGTAAGAAAGTGGGAACTGATTTTGGTTTAGCTATGGCTCCGGAATATCTGCGAGAAGATACTGCATATGAGGACGCAATAAAGCCATGGCTTATCGTCGTTGGAGAATATGACAAACGCTCAGGAGACTTGGTTGTTGAGTCATTTAAACCATTTCATACCGAAATTTATCGTTGCCGCATAATTGAAGCCGAAATGCAAAAATATGTCCACAATCTTTATAATGCGGTCAAGATAACATTTTTTAATGAGATGCGAGAAGTAGCAAAAAAGATCGGTGCTAACGCTGATCATATTTTTGAGATGACAACACTTAGTTGTGAGGGTATGTGGCATGCTGCCTATGGCACTCGCGATTTTGGCCCATTTTCAGGCAGTTGTTTACCAAAGGATACACAGGCTTTTTTGGCTTGGGCAAAAAAAAACCGATTTAAGGTTGATTTATTAAAAAAGACAGTTGACGTAAACAATCGTCTTATCGCAAAAAAAGGTCATAGACTGGCAAAAGTCATTGGTGGAAAGATGTAATATGGAAGTACTCTACTATTTAATTCCCCTTGGAGTAATAGGCGCCTGGAGATGGTCGGTGTGGATTCTAAAACGAGGTATCGCCACTTTTTATCGACCGGTAAAAAACAACTTTAAAATGTCAGTTAGTCTTGTCACACCGGTCTACAACGAAAATCCAAAAGTTTTCCAATCTGCACTAGATTCATGGAAAGTAAACAATCCCGATGAGATCATAGCTGTCATCGACTATACCGATAAAAAATGCATTAAAGTGTTTAAGAAATTTGCAAAATCTACCACAACTGCTCGACTCATTATCACCAAAAAACCGGGCAAACGACCGGCACTAGCAGACGGCATACGTGTCGCCAAATCACCTGTTGTTGCGCTTGTTGACTGTGACACCATCTGGGATGACGATACCTTAAAACACGGCGTCATGCCGTTTAAAAATAAAAAAGTTGCCGCGGTTGCGACCAGGCAAAGCGTGCTTGAACCAAAATCTATTGCCCAACGCCTTTTCAGCATTCGTCTGGAACAACGTTACTGGGACGATATACCATTTTTGAGCACTGTTGTGAATCGCCTGCAATGTGTATCTGGTCGAACCGGATTTTATAGAAGATCCGTGATTAAACCGATGTTGAATGACCTTGTTAACGAATATTTCTGGGGGCAGCAAGTAATAAGCGGTGAGGATAAACGACTCACCTATTTAGTGGAAGCCAAGGGTCATAAAGCGCTGTTTCAATCAACCTCAAAAGTATTTACCGGTGGCGCAAAAGATTTATCAACATATCTTAAACAGCAAATTCGCTGGATCAGAAATAGCTGGAGAGCCGATCTTGGTGCGCTAGGAAATTTCTGGACATTTAAGTATCCCATACTGACCTTATATCTTATTGACCGAGCAATACAGCCATTCACCCTTATTTTAAGCCCGTTATTTTTTGTCAGTGCTTTACTTCTTGGTTTATGGCAGGCGGCGCTTATAATCGTAGTTTGGTGGCATGTGAGCCGTGCAGTTAAAATGATTCCTCACCTAAGCAAATACCCGCTAGATATTTTTATCTTGCCTCTTTACATAGTATTCAATTTTGCACACGCTTATTACAAAATATATGCACTTTTAACTTTAAATACCCAAGGTTGGATCACCCGCTGGCATAAATCGCGATTAAAAACTATACCGACCTACAGATTTGCTTTTGCCCACGCAGTTACGATCGCAATGGTAGTTATCACAGGTCAGCAAGTGTATACATCAGAAAGATATCTTTATTTAGCCCCAATTGCCAGGCAGCAAAAACTTGTTGCTCAAGCTTTTACCAAAAATACTAAAAATAACTTAGCTCAGACTGCTGCAAACTCAAATATTCTAGGCGACACAGCACAGTCATCAATGAATTTGTTAGTAAAGCATCATGTAGTTGCGCCAGGAGAAACAATTAGTTCAATCGCGTTTCAATATAATGTACCTTTAGATCAACTTATTTATGCCAACTCTGGACATTTGGCCTATGGTTCATATTTTTACTCACCAAGTCCGACCGCAGGAACTGCGCTTAGCATCCCTCCACCTGATTTTGATTTTGTCGCCGATCCAAGTTTTTATGAAGATACTACAAAATATCCGTATTTCTTTATTGAAGCCGATTTGGAAAAAGGTCCAATTCGGGTTTATGGAAATCAAAGCGTGGTCACTCTCACAACAATCCGTGATTATGTCGGCGAAACGGCAATCAAAGAGGTCTCCCCAAAAGTTTGGGAGCTGTATCGCCCGCTTGAACTATATTCCGGCACGACTCTTGTACTTGATAAATCGGAAGTAGAGTGGCTGCGCCTCATAAGTAGACCTGATTTTATAACCTCAATAAAAGGTTTTGATACCGTTATTGAAATGAAAAATGTCAAAGTCACTTCTTGGGATAATATTGCAAAAGATTATGACTCCAACCATCTTGACGGCCGAAGCTACATTGTTGTTAAAGACGCATCAAGAATGGATATTTACAACTCCGAGATAGCATATCTAGGATATTCAAGACCTCTTGAGCATCCTTTTTCTACATACGGACTCTCATGGAGAATGAGTACTGGTAAGTTGAAGACTACAATCTTGTCAGGCGAAGTCTTGGACAGCAAATTTCATCACAATTATTTTGGCGCATATACTTATGGGGCAACAGGTATGATATGGCAAGGAAACGAGTTTTATGACAACATACGCTACGGACTTGATCCGCATGATGACTCAAATGGTTTTTTGGTAGAAAATAATGTTGCGTATGACAACGGTACGCACGGCATAATTTTTTCAAAACGCTGTCTCTACAACACTATTCGCAATAATATTTCCTACAATAATGGCTCGCATGGAATTATGATTCACGCTCAGTCCAACTTTAACATCATCGAAAACAATAAACTTTTTGGAAATATCGACGGTATCGCTCTTCACAGCTCACACAAAAATATCATAAGGAACAACGAAATCTATGGTAATAAAATTGGGGTACGCGGATACTTTGCCGCAACTATAATGAATTATTGGAAAAATAAAATTTCAAAGAACTCACTATACGGAATATATTTTTATGACAAATCAGATAACAATAATGTCAAACAAAATTTACTTTCTGAAAATAAGTTTGCTTTATACATAAAAACAGACGGAAATCAAATTAATAATAATGTCATTGAAGCCAATAATATCGGCATCTACCTTCTTGAAAGATCCAATAATAATTTTCTGACAAATAATAAGCTTAAATACAATATCGATTATGGAGTTTACACAAAAGTTCCGGTTGTATTGCAAAATATTCTGGGTTTGAATAGTTTTGAGAAAAATAAAGTTGACACTTACGTCTGGGACAACTAGAGTTTGTCAAGTATAATAATCGGATGAAATATCGTCGTTATCTACTTATAGCGGTACTATTAGTTATAGTAACTTCCTTCATTTACGGTTGGTATAGCTTTGCTGATACTCAAGAACCTGTAAATATTATTTCAAAAAAAACAGCAACGCCAACAATCATCGCTACCGTGACTCAGAAGATAACTGAAATAATCGCGACCGGAGCGGCAACGCTTTTCCCAAACAATATTCAGTCCGGCACACAGTGGTATGTCAAACCCGATGGTAATGACTCTTCAAACGGCACATCGATAGATCAGGCCTTCAAGACATTACAGAGAGCCATTAATGTCGCCTCTCCAGGAGCAACAATTAATTTACTTCAAGGTGAGTATAGACAGGATTTTATTACAAAACGTGGCGGGACAACTGATTATCCGATCACTCTTAGAGGTCCAAAAGAGGCTATCATAAAGGGCGGCGGGAAAGGACGTGTCATCGAGATAAATCACGATCATATAGTGCTTGACGGATTTACGGTTGACGGTCATCATGCTGTAAATAACTCTCAGGACGATTATCGTGACAAACTTATATACGCACAAGGAAAAGGTCAACACGACGGCATCAATGGCTTAAAAATTTATAACATGACGATCACGAACGCCGGTGGCGAGTGTGTAAGACTGCGATATTATGCTCAAAACAACGAAATTGCTTATAACACGATAACCAACTGTGGTAAGCATGACTATCAGTTTGATGACGGCGGCAAAAACGGTGAGGGTATTTACATCGGAACTGCGCCTGAGCAACGAAGTGACGGCAAGAATCCTACCAAAGATAACGATGAGTCAAACAGCAACTGGGTGCATCACAACTTTATTAATACACAAGGAAACGAATGTGTCGACATTAAAGAAAACTCAAAATACAACATAGTTGAAAACAATACCTGCACCGGTCAGAAAGACCCGGAATCAGGCGGGTTTGACTCGCGAGGCGGAGCAAATATTTTCCGGTATAATGAAATTTATGATAATGAAGGCGCAGGCGTACGCTTGGGCGGCGACACAGTTGGCGAGAATATCAACAATGATGTATATGAGAACACAATAAGAAACAACAAAAAAGGCGGGATAAAAATTATGGAAGTTCAGCAAGGTAAAATCTGCGGAAATGTAATGTCCGGTAACGTTGGCGGTGATGCGGTCGGAGAGTATGGGGAGGAGTTTAATCCGACCAAAGGATGTTAAAACTTGTCAAAAAATTCAGTTATAGATTCAATTATTTTTTCAATAAGATTTTGAGTTTCTTTTTCATTTATTAAGACTGGGGTTGGAGTCGGTACTGTTGGAGAAACTATTTTATACTTCTTACTTAAAACGTTCAGCTGCTCCATATATTTTTCATCCTGAAGAGGTGAGCTAGCTCTTGAGTTTTTAAAATAGAAATAAAAAATTGAAGAAAATGCGATTGTAACTAAGATAAAAATTATCAAGCGAGTAGTCAAATTTCCTTTATTCATACTTTTGATTATAAAACTTTTTTTGCACTAAAATACCCCACTTTTTACAGCGGGGTATTTTTTGACAAATCAAAGAGATGGGAGACGTCCGTTAGTATGTCTCGGCTAAATCCCTTACGGAACTTACACCTAACACCTATCAAACCGGTAATCTACCGGCGGACTTAAAGATTCCTAATCTTGGGGTATGCTTCACACTTGAGATGCTTTCAGTGTTTATCACGAAGGAATATAGCTACCCGGCGATGCCCTTATAGGACAACCGGTACACCAGGGATTCCTAATCCTTGGTCCTCTCGTACTGAAGGATTACCCCCTCAAGAATCAAAACGCTTGCACTGGATAGAGTCCGACAATAATTAAATTGTCATACCTTTTAGTCTCCTAAAAGGATTCGACTATATCTTATCCCGATTTTATCGGGACTTTGGCGTATAGTCTGTGAGGATTTTATTTGGAATATTTTGCATTAAAGCTTCTTTTGATACTTTTCGTTTCGTTGTGTTCATTGAATAGGCAATGCTAATAATTTCTTTTAAGCCGCGTTTATTTAAATGCATTTTCATCTGCATCATTTCAAGAATTTTTTTAAACTTCTTGAATTCTCGCGCTTTAATTATAAGTTTGCCCTCAAAAAAGGGTACAACTACACGTGTTAAGCTTGCAAAATCCCTTACGACGTATGCTAATGAATTGTCTGATGAAGTCTTTGTATCGTTGAGTTTAACATATCCTACTTTTAATCTTTTCTTAAAGTAATCCAAAATTACTTTACCTTTAGGATTCTGTGAAACCTTGAAGAATGGGATTACTTGCCAGCCAAGTTTTGTTTCTTTAGATGGAACTATTCCAACATAGAAACAACCTTCGCCTTCGGTAAAACCATAAAGATATTCATCGGTTACATTTAGCATATTCCAAATAATCTTTCCTGCTGATTGCCTCTATAATAAACTTTTTTACTCAAGTAAAGTATACAAGAGTAGTTTATTCCTAAACAAGGGTTCCCAGCATACAGCCAAATTTATATCTTTCTATTGTTTTAAAGATTTCCGTTTAAATACGGAAAGATAACAGTTCTCTTAAATTAGTTCAAGCGTCGAGAAAGAGAGACAACTCGGAATATTCAAACTGTCTCACGACGTTCTGAACCCAGCTCGCGTACCACTTTAATGGGCGAACAGCCCAACCCTTGGGACCGACTACAGCCCCAGGATGTGATGAGCCGACATCGAGGTGCCGAACCTCGCCGTCGATATGA
>Ga0209542_10005022_pt1 | contig 26781 bp, 29 predicted proteins | sample RifCSPhighO2_01_FD_184028 | JGI IMG/M metagenome (GOLD analysis project Ga0209542, IMG submission 184028) | Soil microbial communities from Rifle, Colorado - Rifle CSP2_plank highO2_0.1 (SPAdes) (version 2) | ecosystem: Environmental > Terrestrial > Deep subsurface > Rock core/Sediment ...
AGCGCGTCGCCCCTACCCGAAAACTGACGGACATTGGCGCGGTACTGGTATCGAGGTCGGTTCTATTTTTGTGTGCTAAACTGTCCCTATGTTCAAAGGAGTGATCGGCCATGAGGCGGTGAAACGCATTTTGTCATTGGCGGTCGAACGTCCGCACGGGGCGTATCTCATCGTGGGGCAAGACGGTCTCGGAGCACACCTGCTCGCAGAGCGGTTCGTGCGCGCGTTGGTCGGTCTGAATGAGACAGCGTCTCTATCAGCGTACCCGGATGTTGCCGTCCTTGCGCGTGAAGCATCCACGGACGAGAAGGCGGCTAAGACCGTGATCTCGGTCGAAGCGGTCCGGGAGCTCCGCGAGCGCATGTCGCGGCGCCCGGTGATCGCGTCGCGCGTGGTCGCCTACGTGCCGGAGGCGGACCGCTTGAACGAGGCGGGAGTGAACGCTCTTTTAAAGAGCATGGAAGAACCCGCGGCCGGCGCGGTGTTCGTTCTCGTGGCCCACGACGAGTCGCGGCTGCCCGCGACACTTAAGAGTCGGACCGCGCGTCTCGCGCTCTCCCGCGTCGCGTCAAAGGAGATCGATGCGTGGCTTAAATCTCGCGGGGTCACGGATGCAGAGCGTCGTATGGCCGTCGACATGGCCGAAGGAAGACCCGGGGTTGCGTTGCGTTGGGTTGAAGACCCGGACGTTCGTTCGTCGTACCAGGAAGCCGCGCATCTCGTCGAACGTCTGCTCACGTCACGAACGGCAGGGGATGCGTTTGCCGCGATCGACGTCGTCGCGCGACGATGTGATGCATCAGATGATCCGCAGGGTTCGTGGCAGGAAGCCGTCGCACGGCTTGCATCCTCGCTCCGGCTCGCGTTCACGCACGACGCATCTCGCGCGTTGCATCTCGGCCATGTCCTCGCGAGCGCACACCGCCGCCTCGGCGGTCCGATTTCGCCGCGCATCTGGCTCGAACTGGGTCTTGTCCGATACGCAGCCGGCATGCCGCCGGTTTTTCCTTCACATATCCCGTCACTATCTCTTTCATCTCTATGAGACATACGATACGTGTCTGTTCGGTCGCTGCCGGCCTCATGCTGCTGGGCCAAGGCTGCCTTGGCGGGTCGTCACAGCCAGCCAAAGGTCCGGACGGCGGCGTCTTCAAGAGTGTAGACCGTGGGACGGCCTGGACGCAGAAGAAGGTGCTTATCGAAGGCGCGAAAGGCGTCTCGATCGGAGATGCGGTGGTCACCACGCTCGCGTTCGACCCTCAAGATCGCCTGTCACTCTACGCAGGCACGGAGGACCGCGGCCTCCTCACGAGTCTCGACGGCGGCGACTCGTGGCAGACGGCCAAGGGGCTTCCGAAGTCGCGCGTCGAGAGCGTCGCGGTCGACCCGAAGGACAAGTGCACGGTGTACGTGACCGTCGCGAACCAGATCTACAAGACCGTGAACTGCGGGCGCGACTGGAGCCGCGCGTGGTTCGATCCGAAGACGGACAAAGTGTTCACGCGCGTGCTCGTGGACTGGTTCAATCCGACGATCATCTACGTCGGTTCGTCCGACGGAGACATTTTCAAGAGCACGGACGCGGCGCAGAACTTCCTCGTGGCAAAGCGCGCCGAGGCGTCCGTCACGTCTATCGCCATGGACCCGCGAGATTCGCGCGCGGTCTGGGTCGGCACGAAGGGCGACGGCATCTGGAAGACCATGGACGGCGGCCAGACCTGGCTTCCGGTCAAAAAACAACTCGCGGACTTTGACAACGCGCGTCGGCCGTCACAAATCGTCATCGATACGCAAGACGCGAACATGGTCTATGAAGTCTCGAAGTACGGCATCCTGACAACGAAGGACGGCGGCGAGACGTGGACGCCCATGCAGCTCACGAGCCCGCCGAACACGGTCGAGATCCGGAGCTTGTCCGTGAACCCGCGGAACAACCAGGAGATCCAGTACGTCACGCAGAACGCGCTCGTGTTCTCGTCCGACGGGGGTACCACATGGAACTCGAAGAAACTGCCCAGCGCGCGCATCGCGAACGTGCTCCTCACGGATCCGCAGGACGGGAAGATTCTCTATCTCGGAATGGGAGTCGCACCGAAACAGAACTAGTTGAATAGTCGATAGTCAAATAGTAAGTGACATGAGCTATCGACTATTAGACTATCGACTCTTTTTGACCGATGGGTCAGATTTGTGTAAAACTGCGTACATTGCGAACGTATGTCCAATCCCGTCGAAACGCATAAAAGTGAGCTTGCCTCCGTGCTGGAATTTTTTGAACAAGAATTGAAATCCATGCGGTCCGGACGCGCGTCCGCGGGCTTGGTCGAGACCATCCAGGTCCAGGCGTACGGGAGCGCCATGGAATTGAAGGGCGTGGCGTCCGTGTCCGTTCCTGATCCGAAGACGATCCAGATCGAACCCTGGGACAAAAACCTGGTCAAAGACGTCGAGAAGGCGATCATCGCCGCGGACCTCGGCATGCAGCCCAACACGGCCGGTTCCGTCATCCGTCTCGTGTTGCCAGCCATGACCGAGGAGAACCGCAAGCGCTTGGTCAAGCAAGTCAACGAGAAGACGGAACAAGCGCGTATCAGCCTGCGCAACATCCGGGAGAAGATTCGTGAAGAAGTCCATGCGCTTGAGAAAGATAAGAAGATGGGGGAGGACGAGAAGTTCCGTCTCCAGGAACAGCTCGACAAGCAGGTCGTGGACTGGAACTCAAAAATCGAAGCGGCGTCGAAGAAGAAGGAGGAAGAAATCATGACGATTTGACGCGCATGCCCATTTCACCGGAACAAAAAATGGACCTTCTCGTCTCGCTCTGCAAGCGGCGGGGGTTCGTGTACCCCGGGTCCGAGATCTACGGCGGATTTGCGAACTCCTGGGACTACGGGCCGTACGGCGCGGAATTGCGCCGCAACATCCGGAACGCGTGGTGGCAGAGATTCGTCCTTGGCCGCGATGACGTGGTCGGCATCGAGACGCCCATCCTCATGAACCCGAAGGCGTGGGAGGCGTCCGGGCACCTCCAGAATTTCAATGATCCGCTCGTTGATTGCAAAAAGTGCAAGCACCGGTTCCGCGCGGACCATCTGCTCGAAGCGAAACAGGCAGAGCCGGGGTATGACAAAGAGAAACCGGTGGATCTGAAGAACGTCCGCTGCCCGCTCTGCGGAGGCGAGCTCACGGGGGTCCGCCAGTTCAACATGATGATGAAGACGTTCGTGGGCGTCATGGAAGACCCCACGTCCGTGGCGTACTTCCGTCCGGAGACGGCCGGTGGGATGTTCGTGGCGTGGAAGAACGTGCGCGACTCGTCCCGGAAGAAGCTTCCATTCGGCATTGCGCAGACGGGCAAAGCGTTCCGGAACGAGATCACGCCCGGCAATTTCATTTTCCGCACTCGCGAGTTCGAGCAGATGGAGATCGAGTACTTCGTGAAGGCCGAGGACGCGTCCCGGGCCTTCGACATGTGGCTCGCGGAGCAGAAATCATGGGTCCACGACGTCCTGAAGCTCGATCCGTCCCACGTCGTCTATCACGAGATTCCGGATGCGGAGCGTGCGTTTTACTCCGCCCGGTCGGTCGACACCGAGTACCGCTTCCCGTTCGGGTTGAAAGAGCTCTACGGCATCGCGAACCGCACGGACTACGACCTCGCGCGTCATCAGGACGCGTCCAAAGAGGATTTGCGATACCTGGACCCGGAGACGGGAGAAAAAGTCCTTCCGTACGTGATCGAGCCCACGTGGGGCGTGGACCGTTCCGTGCTCGCCGTCCTGTCCGAACACCTTGATATTGATGAGGCCGACACGTCGGACGGGGACAAGGAACCGCGCATGGTCCTCCGCCTTCCGCCGCGCCTCGCACCAGTGAAAGCCGCGATTTTGCCGCTCCAGAAGAAAGACGATCTCGTCAGGGTCGCCCGCGACCTTATCGCGTCGTTCCGCGGCGCGGGTGTCTCCGTGGAATACGACGAGTCCGCCTCTATCGGTAAACGGTACCGTCGTCAAGACGAAATTGGTACGCCGTGGTGCTTCACAGTTGACTTCGAGTCTCTGAACGACAAGAAGGTCACGGTCCGCGACCGCGACAGCATGGGGCAGGAACGCGTGGCAATCGGCGACGTGACGGGGTGGGTGCAGAACAAACTATGAAACCGATCCTGAAGAAACTCGGGAACGGCATTCCCGTCATTCTCGTTCCCCAGAAGGGGGCCGAGTCCATGACGCTCTTCGCGTTTTGTCGCGTGGGCTCGCGCTATGAGTCCAAAGACACGAACGGCGCCTCGCATTTCATCGAGCACCTCATGTTCAAGGGCACGAAGCGGCGTCCGGACACGCAGACGATTTCGAAGACGTTGGATCAGTACGGCGCCGAGTACAACGCCATGACGTCCAAAGACTTTACGGGGTACTACGTCAAAATGGACGCCGCGCAGACGCCGCTCGCCGTGGACCTGCTCCACGACATGATGTTCAAGAGTCTCTATGACCCCAAGGAGATCGAACGGGAACGCGGCGTCATCGTCGAAGAGATCAACATGTACGAGGACAATCCGCGCATGCACCTGGAAGACCTCCTCGAGTCGGCGCTATTCCCCAACTCGACGCTCGGCTGGAACATCGCGGGTCCTCGGGATGTCATCCGAACCGTGCCGCGCGAGAAACTGATCGCGTATCGAGACGCGTACTACGTTCCGTCGCGTCTCACCATCGCGATCGCCGGAAAAATTCAACCCGGCGTGTTTCGTCTTCTTGAAAAGACATTCGGGTCCGTGAAAGAGCCGTCGCTCCCGCGCGACCGCTCGTTCAAGGTCTTCGATCTTCCGAAACGCCTCACGAAGCCGCTCGCGCTCCAGAACAAGCAGACCGAACAGGTACAGATCGGCATGGCGTTCCACGGTCTGCCCCTCGGTCACAAGGACCTGCCTGCCGCGAGCCTCCTCGCGAATATCCTGGGCGGCACCATGTCGTCCCGCCTCTTCATACAGGTCCGCGAACGTCGCGGGCTCTGTTACTCCATCCACGCCTCGCACCAGGCGCTGGAAGACACGGGGATCTTCGCCATCATGGCCGGACTCGACAAGAAACGCGTGAGGGAAGCCCTCACGACCATCAAAGCGGAATTGAAGAAGGTCGTCTCCTCCGGCGTCACGGCCGACGAACTCCGCCGCGCGAAAGACCACGTGCGCGGGAAACTCACGCTCGCGTTCGAAGATTCGTCGTTCCAGGCCGATTGGTACGGGAAACAGTGGATGTTCCGGAAGGAGCTTGAGACGCCTGACGACCGCATGAGGAGACTGGAGCGCGTCACGGTCGCCGACGTGAAGCGCGTGGCGCGCGCGATATTGCGTCCCGCGGCGATGGCGAGCGCCGTGATCGGACCCTTCGCGTCAAAGAAAACGCTTGCCAAGATGTTCGTTTGGCGGTAAAAGGACGGCACTCGCGCTATGCGCAAATTGATCATCGCCAATTGGAAAATGCATTATGGTCCCGTGAAAGCGGGCGGGTGGGTCCGCGCGTTCCGCCGCGAACGCCTGCCGAAAGACCTGGACGTCTCGATCGCCGTGCCGGACGTGTCGCTCGCGGCCGCGCGCGCGAGTCTCGGCCGCGCCACAATTCCAGCGCTCGCGGCGCAGGACGCGTTCTGGGAAGCCGAAGGCGCCTTTACCGGAGAAACGTCGCCCACGATGCTGAACGAGTTCGGCGTCGTCATGTGTCTCGTCGGTCACAGCGAACGCAGGAAGTATCTCGGAGAAACGGACGAGATGGTTGCGAAGAAAGCAGTCGCGCTTCAGCGGGCCGGTATTTCACCCGTGATCTGTGTGGGCGAAACGGACGCGGACAAGAAGAGGGGCGCGACCATGAAGGTTATCCGCGTACAGGTCTCGTCCGCGATTTCAAACCTGAAACCAGACGGTCATGCGCAACCCCTCTTCGCCTACGAGCCCGTGTGGGCCATTGGGTCGGGAAAGCCATGCCGCCCGGACGACGCGCGGGACGTCCACACGGCCATGAGAGAGATTTTCGCAAAGAAGTGGGGTCCGAAGTGGACGCACGAGATTCGCATTTTATACGGCGGGTCCGTTGATGCACGGAACATCGCGGAGTACGTCTCGACGACGGGGATTGACGGAGCGCTCGTGGGCGGCGCGTCGTTAGACCCTCGAGGCTTCGGGCTTCTCTGTCGCGCCGCGTTGCCGGCGTGAAGGTTTCACCAGACGCGCATGTTATTTTGGGTCTTCTTGATTCTCGGTTTGAGTGCCGCCGCGTTGATTGCGGCGGTGGTGTTCAAGCACTGGAAGGAGATCCGGCTCCTTGATCCGGACACGATTCGGGCCGAACAGGAACGGAAGACGCGGACGCACATCGTCGCCCAGCGGTTCCAGCGGCGTCTCGAGGGCTTCATGACGCCCGTGAAGCGCGTCGGTCGCGGGATGCTCGACCGGATCATGCAGTCGTACCGTCAAGTGGAAGAGCGTTTGTCCCAGGCGTCATCCTCCGGGACGCGGCCTCTCGATGAACCGTCGGAGCGCACGCGTCTGCTCCTCGGAGACGCGCAGGTTCTCGCCCGCGACGGGAAATTCGCCGAGGCGGAACGCGCCTATCTTGAGATTTTGAAGCTCGACGGACGACAGATCGACGCGTACCGGGGTCTCGCCGCGTTGTATCTGACGCAGCGGCAGTACGCGCAGGCGAAGGAACTGTACCGTTTCCTTGAACGCATCCACGGCGCGGACGACGCGTGTTACGCCGGTCTTGCGGAGATTGCCGAGGCGACGGGGGACGTGACGGCCGCCGAAACCATGCGCAAGCGCGCCGTCGACATGGCACCGAAGAACGCGGTCCGTCACGCCGAACTCGCGGGATACTATCTCGCGCACGGATCGCCTGAATTCGCGCGCGCGTCCGCCCGTCGCGCCGTTGACCTCGACCCCGACCAGCCCCGCCACCTTGAAATCTGTCTCGAATCTGCTATACTCGTCGCCGATCGAAAAGAGGCGGAACGGTGCTATGATCGGCTGCGCCTGCTCTCGGGCGATCCGTCGCGACTCCGGTCGTACCGCGAAAAAATAGACGCGCTTTCCATCACATAGCGTGCCGTTGTAGCTCAGCTGGTAGAGCGCGTCCATGGTAAGGACGAGGTCACCGGTTCAATCCCGGTCAACGGCTCCACGGGCAGGTACCGAAGTGGTCAAACGGGGCAGACTGTAAATCTGCTGGCCTTGCGCCTTCGAAGGTTCGAACCCTTCCCTGCCCACCATGCAAAAACACCCTTTCAAGGGTGTTTTTGTTTGGGGATCCGTGGTTGACGATTTCGGTCTTTTCACATAGACTCCCCGTGCTTTCCACGCCGGCGTAGCTCAGTGGTAGAGCAGCTGTTTTGTAAACAGCAGGTCGCCGGTTCAAATCCGGCCGCCGGCTCCACCTTAATCAACACCTATGTCCCAAGACAACCTCATCAAATTCGAGTGCACGCAGTGCCGGAATTTGAATTACCATTCTACAAAGAATAAGAAGACGCTGAAGAACCGTCTGGAACTCTCCAAGTTCTGCAAGCAGTGCCGTAAGCACACGCCGCATAAGGAGACGAAATAGCCCGGCCCCGCCGCTCGCGAGCGGCGGGGTTTGTGTTAGACTTGAATCGTGTCCTGGATCACGCCACCAGCTCGCAAAGACAAACCTCTTCCCCCAAAGCTCGCCATGCCGAAGCGGAAGGGGATTGCGTTTCTCGTTGTCATCGTCCCGACGGTGATCGGGCTCGCCGTCGGTCTTCCGGTCTCCCTCGCCTTCCAGGCAACATGGGCTCGGGTCCTTATCGTCGTCGGGTGCACCGGAGTCGGGGCATATGTGGGAGCGCAATCATTGATCTGGGCGCTCATGATCGGTGCGAAGTATGAAAAAGAACATTAAAGCGTTGAACGCGACGGATTTCTATAAGTACCTGACGTGCCCACACTGGCCGTGGTTTGAGCTGTACGCGACCGTGGCGGAGAAGAAGACGAAGCGCAGTCTCACGCAAGGCGAGATCCGGCGTCTCGACGACGGGTATCTCCATGAGAAGGTCGTGATGCGCGAGCGCATGGCCGGAAAGAAGGTCAAGGCGCTTGCGGAGGTCGGCGATGCGAAGAAGCTGTTCGCGGCGACATTGAAGGCGATGGCGTCGGGCGTCGAAATCATCTACCAGGGGACACTCGTAGACGGGGACTGGCATGGTCGTCCGGACCTGCTCGTTCGCGTCCTCGGCGCGTCCAAGCTCGGCAACTGGCACTACGTGCCGCTGGACATCAAGGCGTCGCACGAACTCAAGCCCGCGCACCGCCATCAGCTCACGTTCTACAGTTTCCTCCTTGAACGCATCCAGGGCGTCTTCCCAGAGAAAGCCGGGATCATCAACCGCGACAAGGAAGACTACTGGTTCGAACCGTGCGTATGGGTCTCGGAGTTTGAAAACGTGCTCGCGAAGCTCGAAGCGCTTCGGGCAGGGGAGAAGCCGCCACTCGTCCTTCGGAAGGCATGTACGGACACGAGCCCGTGGGGCGACGCGTGCAAGAAACAGGCGCTCGATGCGGACGACGTCGCGCTCTTGTATAACGTCGACGTCCGAAAACTCGCGGCGCTTCGGGATCTCGGCGTCCGGACCGTCTCCGATGCCGCGGATCTGCGCGTCGAATCACTCGCAGGCGCGGCGCCGGGTCTGACTGCGCGTGGGGTCGAAGCAATCAAGCTCCAGGCACAGGCGCTTCGCGACAAGAAGATTTTTGTTCGCGAACCCGTCGAATTATCCGAGTCGCCGCTTGAGATCTATTTCGACATCGAGAGCGACTTGCCGAATGACGTGGACTATTTGTATGGGTTCCTTATCCGGGAACCGGGAACCCTTCGACTTCGCTCAGGGCAGGCTGGGAACCGGGAACCGTCTGCCCGGTACCATCCGATCGTTGCGGAGAAGCCGGAAGACGAGGGGAAGATGTGGAAGGAGTTTCTCGCGTGGTGCGAGACCCTGCCTGCCGAATATATCGTCTACCACTACGCGCCGTACGAACGGTCGCGTCTTAAAATTCTGGAGGGTCGGTATGGCGGGTCTCAATCGCTCGAGACGTTCAAGTCGCGTCTCTTTGACCTGAAGACGCCCGCGACAAAAAACGTCACGTATCCGCTCTACTTTTACGGTCTCAAGCACATCTGCAAGCATCTCGGATTCTCTTGGACCGGAAAACTCCAGAGCGGCGGCGAGAGCATTGATTGGTATGAGCGGTGGTGTGAAAAAGGCGACCGGAAGGTCTTGAACAGCATTCTCCAGTACAACGAGGATGACGTGCGCGCGACGATGTTCTTGAAAGATTGGCTCGTTATGTATGCGCCCCGTCGTGCGGCGTACGAGCAGCCGTACCCCTGGCGCGCCGGTTGACGGCCCACGCGGCGAGGAGCGCCGTGATGGGGACGGTGAACACGAGTCCGATCGTGCCGGCGAGGGACCGGATCACTTCGTCCGCGACGACGTCGAAGTTGAGGAATTTGAGCCACGACCCCTGATACTGGGCGTAGAGGAGGAGCGTTCCGAGCGACGCGCCGACGTAGGCGAAGATGAGCGTGTTCGCAAGCGCGCTCATGTGGTCGCGGCCGACGACCATGCCGGCGCGAAACCGGTCTTTGAAAGAGAGTCTGTCGTTCGCGCGATGGACCTGTTCCACGCCCGATGCGATGGACACGGCCACGTCTTCCACCACACCCATGGCCGCGATGATTATGCCGGCGAAGAGCAGGCCCTGCGGGTTCAGGAGCGGGTTCTGGTTGAAGAACATCCGATCTTCTTCACTCGACAGCCCGGAGAGGTGTGACCAGTTTGAAAATACGACAGAAATGAGGTACGCGACCAGGACGCCACCCATGGTGCCGACCGCCGTCACGAGCGATTTTCGATTCCATCCGGTCGAAAGTCCTGTCGAGAGGAATGTCAGCGCGCCTGCAAGGAGCATGGCGATGGGAACCGGGTTTGCGCCTTTCAAGAACGCGGGGATGAGGACGAACCCGATGATGAGAATGGACAGGATGATCGAGAACGCGACCTTGAGTCCCTGCTTCCCTGCGAGGAGCACGAGCGTGAGCACGAAGAGCGCGATGAGCCAGAAGAGCGGGATGCGCCGGTCGAAGCCTTCCAGGTAGAAGTGGGCTTGGCCCTGTTCGTCCGGCTGGACGAAGATGACGACCTTGTCTCCTACGCGCGGTTCGATTTGGTACGAGTTCGCCTCGACGTCGGACGAGAGCGTCTCGCGGCGTCCGTTCATGGCCCCTCCGCGGAACTCGACGTCATAGAGTTCGCGGAGCTGTCCCGTCCTCGTACTCGTGACCGTGTCGAGTCGGATCCCTAGCACGCGTGCGGACTCATAGGACCCCACCTGTTGTGGGGTGAGAGGACCGGTCAGGAGGTCGGTCCCTCCGTCACCCGTCGCACCAGCGAACGTTGACGTTGCGGCATGCGACGCGATCGGAAACAGCGACGCGGCGATGATTAAAAACGTCGTGATCGAACGCATGACGTGATGTGTCGTTGGCATGCGCGGACAGGGTAATGGAGGAAACGGGTTCGGGGAAGGGCGCGTTTTGACATTGAAGACGCCCGACCGGAGAGGGTCGGGCGTCGGATACGTCACGCGTGGCAGCGAGGGAACGGCGGGAGCGGGGACGCGAGCCAGCGATCGAACGCGTCCTTGATGTGTTCGAAGATCTCGCACTCGATCTCGAATCTCCAGCCGCCGGGCGCGCTCGGGTCGAACGCCCAGCTCGGCCGGATCGTGGACAGGCCGGAGAACAGGCGCGGGACGTTGGCGGCCACGTCGGACTTCTTCCACATGAGGAGCACGATCGTTTGGACTTCCGGCGGGCGCCGAACGAGGACTTCCAGATGCCGCTTGCTCGAACCGATGTCCCACCAGCGGAGCCGGAGGATCTCGGCGTTGTGCGGCGCCGTGATCTCGCGCAGCCTGCTGCCGATCTTCTGGAGTTGTTCAAAGGGCGGGATCTGGTCCAAGTACTCGATGAGCAAGGTGCAGAGGTTCCGCCCCAGCGGATCCTTCCCAGGTTCCCACCCGTCTACACACTCCGGCCGGAGGCGTCTACATACCTCGATGCACCAGGCGGGATCAGAGAGGTCGCCCTGCTTGTTCCAGAGGGCGTCTTCTTGGGAAATGAACATGGCACCTCCGGCAGGGTTGTAGCACCGGTGCGGTCGCTTTGAAAGTCACGCTTTCCCCCACGCCACGATCAAGGCATGGAAGTCCCGGAAGAGACGAAGATCGGGAGGGAGCCGCCGTGTGAAATACCGCTGTAACTCATCATAGTCCGTCAGACAGCATAGATTCTTCGCTTGAACGAATCGCTTCGTGTACGCGTCCACCACGAACACTGGGTGGCGACCCGCGTAGAGCAGGATCGTGTCCGCCGTCTCCTTGCCGATGCCGTTCATCGCGAGGAGATCGCGGCGGACTTCGTCCGTCGGACGCGACAGGAAGCGGCGCAGCGTGCCTGTGCGTCCGATGGACCGCGCGAAGCGCGCGAGCCGGTCCGCCTTTTGATTGTAGAAGCCGGAAGGACGGATGAGACGTCGCAGCTTCGTCTGTGTGAGGCAGGACAATGGATGGAGAGCGCAGCTCCTGTCACGTCGGAGGTTCGCGAGCGCTTTTTCGACGTTTTTCCAATTCGTGTTCTGCGTCAAAATCGCGCCGATCGCGATTTCGTCCGGCGTGTGCGGCGTGTCCTGCCCGAACCACGGCCACGGTCCCGGATCGCCAAAGCGCTTCAGGAGTTTTTCATATTCACGAAACAGTCGCGTCGGCATGGAACGCATCCTAAGCAGCCAGGCGTTCCAGGACAATGTCCCATACGATCTCGGCCACGCGGTCCGGCGGGCCGTCGGACGGGCATTGGTGCATGTCCAGGTAGGGGAGGTTGTTCGTCTCGAGCACGGCGCACGTCTGTTCGCGGTACGAGCGCGCGATGTCGCCGCAGATGAAGTCAATGCCGACGAGGTCGGTCTCGAACAGGCGCGCGATCGAGAGGAACAGGTCGCGATTGTCCGGATGCGTCGCGTCGGTGCACGCGACAATGTCGCATCCTTGCGACAGGACGACTTTTTCATGGAGCCGCACCGTTTCTCCCTTTGACGGGATCGTCGCCACGTCCAGACGGCGTACGAGCGCGTCGTCCAACGCGATGCGGTGGAGCGTCGTGTTTCTCCGGTCGTACGCACCGCGACGTGCGTCATCATTTTTCCGTTGGATGAGCGTCTCGATCGACGAGATGCCGTCACCAACGACGTTGGCAGCTTCTTTGCGGCACACGAACACGCGGTCTCGTCCGACCACCGTGGCGCGGTACAAACGGCCCGAGATGAAGCGTTCCACCACGATCACCGGTTGGTAGCGCTTGGCCAGACGGACGGCGGCGCGCAACCCGTCCACCGTCCGCACGGGCGCCGTGACGTGCTGGGAGAGCGAGCCGTTCGCGGGCTTCACGGCGAGCGGCAGCCCGAGCGCCTGGCCGTAGGCGCAGGCGGCGCGTTCTCCGGTGAACGCCCGGCCTTCAGCCACTGGGATGCCGGCGCGTTGGAGCGCGGTCTTCACGCGCCCCTTGTCGTTCATCTCCACTCCGCTAGTCCACAGATTCAAGGGCGTTCCTTCGTACGCGTACGAACGGCCACCGAGACGAAAACGGAACTCGTTCACGTACCGTCCCATGCAGGTGACGGCCGCGATATCAATGCCGCGCCGTTTCGCCTCCTCGAAGAAGATGAGGCTGCGGTTGTAGAGTTTCGATTCGTCCGGCTCGCGCAGGAACCGTACGATCCGCAGGCGGGCGAGCGCATCGAATGTTCTGCCGGATCGCGGTTCGGTCCGCGCACGGGTCGTGTACCGGGTGAGAGGTTTCGTGATCGCATCGAGCAGCCGGAAGGCGTAATGCTCAATGTAGAGGTGCGCGTGCGTGGTCCGCTCCACCGGCCAACAGTCGGCGCACATCGTCCCAACCATATTATTTGGCGACTATCCCTTGAGAGCAAGTATTACAATCCGTTCGCATTAAGACACGAATTATAATTATCCCTTGCCGATTTATTTGATAGGCTAAAACTATCTGGAGATTGTAGATCAGCGGTGGGCAAGAGATTGTCTTTTAATTCCGCGCTGACATAATAGCAGTGCTTTTTGATCTGTGTCGGTCTCCACTCGTACCAGTAGAACGCGAAAGCAAGAAGGGTGAGCACGACTGCTCCGGCGATTAGGTAGGGGTTTTTGAGGCTGTTCATAATAATAGGATATATGACGTTGGTCACTTTTTCAAGCATTTTATTGACCTCCGTGAATACGTAAGGCATAATCGTCTATGTTATGCCTATTGTTCCTTGACGCCTAAAAGGAACATCAGCTATACTCCCATCCGTTATGTCAAAAACCATCGATGAAAAGCTGAACGAGCGTTTGGATGAAATAGAACGACTCAAAAAAGAGATCGCAGAGAAGCGCGACCGTCTGCTCAAACTGACGGGTCTTTTGGAGAACGCGCCAAAGGGCAAAATGCCGGACAATTTCTCCTATAAGGAGGCAATCTTGCGCATTTTTCGTGAAAACCCAGACCAAGAGTTGAGGATCAGGGCGGTAGTGAAAGAAATCCAGAAACGGGACGGCTTCCAACCTGACCCAAAGGTCGTTCAAAGCTCGATGAATAACTTGGACGGTAAGGAATTGACGAAGATAAAGGAAGAGGGAAAACGCGGTACGTTCAAGCTCAAGCAATAAAAAGTCCCGCCCAGAGGGCGGATGACAGGACGCGGTGCGTGAACACCGCTGGTTGCGGGAAGCCCTACAAACTATCCTGTCGTCCGCTCTGTGGGCGGGAATGTCGCCAGCAGAGCTGGCATGGTCAGGGACGGTGATCAGCGTTGAGAGCGATCTCCGGTTACTTGGCCATGCTTGCCATGATGACGACTGGTGGACCGTACAGGGCAGGATTCGTGAGCCAGTGGCGAAACTGGTAACCGCAGTGCACTTGAGATGCACCGTCCTCACAGACATACGGGTTCGAGTCCCGTCTGGCTCACTGACTCTGTCCTGTAAGGAACTCCATCAACTATCACGAACTGAAGAACCTGTCAATCCTACTTCTCCCCGCGAAGCATCTTATAGCCTTTGTAGATGAGTGAGATACCGAGCATATAGATAACAGCCGGAATTAAATCATAACCGATTGCTTCACTGGAAACTGGCGGCACTAGACCATATCCACCTAAGATATATACGTTCCCTACTATAACTAACAGACCAGCAATAAAATATGCAGATATGGCCTTGTAATCCTTCTTTTTCTGCGCCTCCTGCATAAGGGGTATAATACCTAATAGTTGAAGAATTGAACAGTTGAATCTATGCCTCGAAAACCCTCAAACACGGCCAAGGATCATACGGATAAAGAACGCTTTTTCAAGCTCCTGAACCGAGCCGCGACATCAACACCTGGAAAAGGTGGGTCGGTGCGTTCCGATGGTTATAACGGAACACGTGCTCGTCCACGTACCGCTGGAGGTGCTTCCCACTGACCGAGTGGTGTGTTCCATCCACGCTCCGTTTCAACTGCGACCAAAAGCCCTCAATCGTATTCGTGTGTATCTTTTCAGGCCGACCTGAACGAACGTACTGACCAGAACCGTGATTGACCCGTTTGTGTTTGTAGCCATTCTTCTTTGATTTATTGTAGATCGCAAACTCGTCCGTCATCACGGTCGAACCGATCCGCACGTGTTCACGGATAAGCGGCATGACCGTGGACGCTTTCACGTTCGGGACGGCTTTCGCAAACACCTGTCCCTCACGCTTCACAATCCCGAATACGGGCGTTTTTCCTGACGCACCACGCCCACGCTTCCCACGGCGTTTACCTCCTACGTAGGTTTCATCAGCTTCAACCGTTCCATCAAACAATGACGGCCCTTGTTCCATGAGTTTGCGGATTTGGTGCATCATGCGCCATGCGCACTTGTACGTGACACCAACAAGTCGCTCGATCTCCTTAGCCGCTACCCCGTTCTTCGATTGTGACATGAGGAATATCGCATAGAACCAGTGCATAAGAGGGGTTTCCGATTTGTGGAAGATCGTACCCGCTGTCGGCGAGACGTGAGTACCGCACCACGAACAGGCATATGTCTTACGGCCTGCTACGCGGCTCCAGTTTGCAATCTTCTTACATTTCGGACATTTACCAACCTTACCGCCGAAACGGACGTTGAGCAGATAGTCCAAACAGACGTCGTCCGTAGGGAACGCGTCACGGAAGTGAACAATGGTATACTTCATATTGAGCACAGCTTAACACAATCGTTACTTGCTGTCAAGGGGCATAAATAACAAGGCATTTCTTACTCATTTCAAGGTAATTCTATGCAGTCAGGTATAGTAGCTGTAGTCTCTACGTTACTCGGTGGTTTCGCAATCTTCATGGGTCTCGTTTACGTAATCAAAGTAGCGATTAGCGAAGCGATAGGACAAACTCTTGGTGAAATCAATCACAAACTAGACGTGATCATTGAAGAGTTGGATAAATAACGCTACTTGCCGTCAGGGTATAGTCGCCTATTATTTTTCGAATACCGCCAGGATGTACGGCTTGAACCGGAAGAGGACGCGGTTCGTTAATACGCGTTCGACGACGGTCACGACGCGTTTCAGGAACGGAAAGCGATGGACGTACAGCAGGATGTTGGCGGGGCCGAAGAACGTGATGTCGGTTTTTGAGAACCCGGCGCGCTTGGCGACGGATCGGATGGTTCCCAGCCTGTTGAACCGATAAAACGTTTCGTGCGGTTTGTAGGGAGAACGCATGACGCGCCTGTAGAAGAACGCGGCAAACCGCCGGCCCATGAGACTGTTGATCGCAAACGCGGGGTAGAGGACGTTCGGGACGAGGAAGACGAACCGTCCCCCCGAGATGAGCGTTCGGTGCGCTTCGTGGAACACGTTGTCCGTCTGAAAGTGCTCGACCCCGAAGAGCGACACGATGAGGTCGAATCCGTCGTCCGGAAACGGGAAACGGTCGCGGTCCACGTCGCAATACTTGATGTTGGGGTCTTGCGCGACAAGGTCACGATTGATTTCAAGACCGAACACGCGGCTCGGGTCCACCGCGTCGGGCAGCCAGCGCGGAATGCGTTCATACTCGCAGGCGACGTTCAGCGCCACGGACCGGTGGTCCAGTCTCCCGGTTGCCTGTGCAAGCAGCTTTTCGATGTCATTTTCGACGAGATAACTCACCATAGACTCAAACGTATCATTCCTGTCAGCAATAACACAAAAACCCCTTGTGGGAGTTTCTGCATGGTCGGGCTAGTGAGACTCGAACTCACGACCTCTTCGTCCCGAACGAAGCGCGCTACCAACTGCGCTATAGCCCGCATGATGTTGGCGGATGTTAACAATGCGCAGCGCTTTTTGCAACCCCGAGCCCCGGCAGCTTCCATCAAAACGGCAGAAGCACTATCATGGGAATATGATGAACATCGGTTTTCTCTTTGCGCTCGGCGCGCTCCTCGGGTGGGCGTTCGGTGATTTTTATCTCCATCGGACGGCGAAACACATCGGCATTTGGAAGGCGATGTTGTACGTCTCTGGCTTGGGGAGTTTCGTGTTGCTGCCTTTCGTCATTACGGATATCGGGACACTGGTATCCAATCCGAATCTCCTCCTGATCCTGAGTCTTACCGCCGTCATCGTGTTCGTCGCGCTGCTGTTAAGTTTTGAGGCGCTCAAGGATGGGAAAATGGCGGTCGTTGAACCGATCATTGGCGCAGAACTCCCGATGACCGTGGGACTGAGCCTATTCTTTCTTCACGACAAGCTCAGCATTGTGCAGCTCGCGCTTATTCTCGCCATCTGCATCGGTTTGATCCTCACCGTCATGACCCATCTGCCATGGAAATGGGATAGACGGAAGCTGTTTGAGCGCGGGGTGATCACTGCGGCAGCTTCTGCCATCGGTATGGCGTTGGTGAATTTTTTCATCGGCGTCTCGAGCCAAGAGACGAAGCCGCTGCTCACCATCTGGTTCATTAACACCGTCGTGGCGATGTTCGCTCTCGCATACTTGTTGTTGACCGGGGAGCGGAGGCATTTGTTCGTTCACGCGCATCGTTATCGGAAAGAAATTCTCCTTGAGAGTTTCCACGACAACTTCGCGTGGGTCTGTTTTGCCTACGCCGTCACGCTCTTGCCAATTTCGCTCGTGACGGCAGTAAGCGAAGGATACATCGCGCTTGCTGCGCTGCTCGGAATCATCATTGATCGCGAGCGTCTCCGGCCGCACCAGTACGCGGGGCTCGCCTTCACTGCGGCGAGTATCATCGCGTTATCGTGGTTGAGTCCTGGTTCGGCGTAACGCCTCAACGTGCGGGCGATAGTCGTCAGCCTCTTTTTTTGATATTCTTCTTGCATATGCCCCGTTCCATCGCTACCAGCATCCACAAAGCCGGTTGCACCACCTGCGACCGTTCACGCCACCGGCACCCGGCGTCCATGCTTACGTTCACGCTCGGACTGCTCACGGCGGTCGTGATCGCGCCCGTGCTCGTGTTCGCGGCCATGGACTCGAGCGCCACGGGTACGTCCGCAGTCGCTCCTGGTGCCGGCAGCGGCGCCGGAGGAAACGCGTACCAACCGATCGGCGGCTCGGGTGCGGCGTCGATTCTTGCCGTTACGACCGAAGAAGAAGCCGGCGGAGGAGCCGAAGAGATTTACGCGAACGGGATCCCCGAGTGTCTCACGGATTGTCGTATAAGAATGGTCGTATGTTCACGCAATGCCATCACCGCAGCAGCGCCAGGCTCGGTGGAGATCGTGAATTTGACCGCGTGCCAAAGCAAGTATGACCGTTGCAGCCGCGATTGCAGGCCCGTGCCGCCGCCTGCCGTGGATTGTGATACGCGCTGTGCCGTGCGCGTTGGCGCGTGCATACGGGCCGCCGGGAATAACGAAACGCAATTCAACCAGTGCCGCGCGGATAATCTGGCATGTCTCACGGTCTGCGGCCGCGGCCGCGGCACGCTCGAGAGCGTTCCGCCAGCGCTCTGCCAATCGCAATGCCGCCGCGAGATTTCCGTCTGTCTCGCGTCGAATACGTATAATGACGAGGGCAAGGATGAATGCCGGCAAATCGGGAAGCTCTGCGTCGAGAAACTGTGCTCCGATATCACGTTAAACGCGATCGGGATCAAGCCGATCCAGGGGACAAAAGTATCCTGCACGGCGTCGTGTCGTGAAGGTTTCCGCGCCTGCCTGACGCTCGCGGGCGGCGAGCAGGAGTCGGTTCTGACCTGCAGGACCCAGGCGACGACGTGCGTGAACGGATGTAAGACGTTTCCGATCAAGATCCTGAAGACCCTGATACAGACGCAGGGGCAGGGGGCAGTGGAACAGACCGGTCAGGCTGAACAAATCCAAAATATCGGTCAGACGTCGCAGTACATCCCGCAGACCGGCGGCGCGGCGCAGGGCATCCAGTACCAACCATAACGGTCATACGTGAGCCCGGTTCCCTCATGGGAGTCGGGTTGTCGCGTTGACCTCTCATACGTTATCCGTTAAACTTGCTCGCACTCGATATGTCTTCTCCGCCGCTCCGGCACCTGGCGATCATCATGGACGGCAATCGCCGGTGGGCCAAAAACAAAGGCCTTCCAACGCTCCAGGGTCACAAAGCAGGGTACGACAACATGAAGACGATCGGCGACCTGTGCCTCGACCGGGGTATCGAGGTGTTGTCCGTCTTTGCGTTTTCGACGGAAAACTGGCAGCGAACGCAGGAAGAAGTCGGATACCTGATGGACCTGTTGGAATCCGGTCTCCGGAACGAACTGTCCCACTTTGTCGAAAAACAAGTCCGCGTGCGCATTCTCGGCCGCCGCGAAGGCCTGCGTCCATCGGTCCTCGAGGCTTGTGACACGATCGAGCGGGAGACGAAGGCTTTTACGCGCAGCACGCTTTGCATCTGTTTAAACTATGGCGGCCGGCCAGAAATTACGGACGCGGTCAAACGTCTTGTCGCCGACGACGTGCCCGCAGACAAGATCGACGAGGCCGCAATCCAGTCCCGCCTCTACTGGCCGGACATGCCGGACCCCGACCTCATCATCCGCACGTCCGGGGAAGAGCGTGTCTCCGGCTTCCTTCTCTGGCAGTCCGCCTACAGCGAGCTCTATTGGACGCAAAAACATTGGCCGGACTTCGACGAAGCGGAGCTCGACAAGGCGCTCCTGGAGTACGCCACGAGGCAGAGACGGTACGGGAAGTAAATCGCGTCCCGGCATTATCTGGCGACCGAGCGAAGGGCTCCTCTAAGAGTCATCCCGACCGAGGCGCGTCCGACGCGCCGAGTGGAGGGACCCCTTTTCCGTTACATCTCATACCATCCGGAACAATGTTACGCCTCGACTCACTCCTCACCTGATCAGAAAGGAACGAACTGGGGCTTCCATGAGAACCTCATTGCTTCCTTCAACCAGAAATGGATCAGTCTGGCCCCGCAGTTGTTACGGAAAAGGGGTCCCTCGACTCCGCTTCGCTTCGCTCGGGATGACATGTGGGGGATGTTGCCTTTCTGTGTCGGCCGTTCTATCTTTGTTCCATGCCAGGTCTGTTCGACGCCGCGGCGTTACAGCGACGGAAGGCGTTTGCGCCACTTGCTGACCGCATGCGGCCAGCGTCGTTTGATGAGTTAGTCGGTCAGGAAGACCTGGTGGGTCTCGGCAAGCCGCTCCGCGTCCTCGTCGAACAGGACAAGGTCCCGTCCATGATTTTATGGGGGCCGCCGGGGTCGGGGAAGACGACGCTCGCGAAGATCATCGCGAAGATGACGAACTGCGAGTTCGTCGAGATGTCTGCGGTCACGTCCTGCATCCAGGAAGTCCGGCTCGTGATCAAAGACGCCGAGACGCGACTGGGTTATCACGGGAAGCGGACGATCCTGTTCATTGACGAAATCCACCGGTTCAACAAGGCGCAGCAGGACGCGTTCCTGCCGCACGTGGAGCAGGGGACGATTACGCTCATCGGCGCGACCACGGAAAACCCGAGCTTCGAGGTCAATTCCGCGTTATTGTCGCGCTGCAAGGTCTTTATCCTGAACAAGATCAGGGAGGACGGCATCCGTGAGATTCTTCGTCGCGCGCAGGGAACGCTCAAGGTCTCGATCCCGGCCGACGTCATGGATGAACTCGTCGTCTCGGCCGACGGCGACGCGCGAACGGCGCTGAATGCGCTCGAGCTTGCCGTGAACGCGTCTCCAAAGGGACAGGACGGAACCGTGAGTCTGACCCTCGAACAGCTCCGGTCCGCGCTCCAGCGGTCTCATCTGCTCTACGACAAGAAGGGCGAGGAGCACTACAACATCATCTCGGCCCTCCACAAGTCGCTGCGCGGGTCAGACGAGAACGCGGGTCTCTATTGGCTCGCGCGCATGCTCGAGGCGGGGGAGGACCCGCTTTACGTCACGCGCCGCCTCGTTCGGTTCGCGTCGGAAGACGTGGGGCTCGCAGATCCGCAGGCCCTCGTTCAAGCCGTTGCCGCGTACCAGGCCTGCCACTTCATCGGCATGCCGGAGTGCAACGTCATTCTATCGCAGGCCGTCGTCTATCTGGCGCGCGCCCCCAAGTCCAACGCCCTCTACGTCGCGTACGGTCAGGCGGCGGAAGACGTCCGTCGCCTCCCGAACGCACCCGTGCCCCTCCACATCCGGAACGCGCCGACGAAGCTCATGAAAGGCCTCGGGTACGGGAAAGGGTACAAGTACAACCCGGACTTCGAAGGTCCCGTCGAACAAAACTACTTGCCGGATGAATTGAAAGGAAAAAAATACCTAGAATAAGGACTTTTTGCTACCATAGTCGTCCATGCACGTGGCGACATCCCGTCGATCGGTCGGTTCGGGAAGAGACCGTTTGACGGTTCTGTATTGGTTTTTTGCCGCGCTAGGCGTCCTCCTTGTCGCAAAGCTTTTTTCGCTTCAGATCTGGAACGGGGCGTCGTACAGGCTCTGGGCGACGAACCAGCACGAACTTCAGGCAAAACTCATCCCGCAACGCGGTCGTATCCTCGTGCGGGATCGGACCGACGGGTCGCTGCATCCGCTCGCGACCACGCGCGACGCGTGGACCGTCTACGCGGTCCCGAAGAGCATGAAGGACCCGGGCGCGGTCGCGAAAGAGCTGGCCCCGCTCGTGGGCAAGTTGGAAGCAGACCTCGTCGCCGCGTGGACGGAAAACCCCGACGACCCGTATGAACCGGTCGCCAAAGCGCTCACGACCGAACAAGCCGATGTCATCCGTGAGAAGAAACTGGAAGGGATCGGATTCGTGAAAGGGTGGGCCCGGTTCTATCCTGAAGCGAATATCGGAGGTCATCTGATCGGGTTCGTCCGTCCCGGTGACGACGAGATTGGGAAAGGCGCGTACGGGATCGAAGGGGCGTACAACGACGTTCTTGCGGGCAAACCGGGATTTGTATCCGCGCAGAAGGACGCGGGCGGCAGACGTCTCGTCTTCGACGACGGTGTGATTCGGGATGCCGTGAACGGGGGAGACGTTGTGCTCACGATCGATCGGACAATTCAGCACGAAGCGTGTACGACGCTTTCGGAAGCCGTGTCCCGCCACGGGGCGGACAGCGGGTCCGTAATCATCATGGACGCGCAGACCGGCGCCGTGCTCGCGATGTGTTCCGTGCCCGATTTCGATCCCGCGAATTACGGCGCCACGAAGGATTTGAGCGCATTCAACAATCCGGTGACCCTGTCGCAGTACGAACCCGGGTCCGTGTTCAAGGCGTTCACCATGGCGATCGGCCTCGAGGAGGGAAAAGTCACGCCGAAATCGACGTACGTGGACACGGGGGTGGAGGAAATCGACGGGTTCAAGATCAAAAATTCGGACGGGAAGGCGCACGGCGAGCAGACGATGACGCAAGTGTTGGACGAGTCCCTGAATACGGGGACCATTTTCGTTGAACGGCTGGTCGGACGCGAGTCCTTCAAGCTCGGAATGGAGAAGTTCGGGTTCGGGAAACTCACCGATGTCGGGTTGACGCCGGAAGCGAAGGGTGACATTTCGGCCTTGTCGAAAAAAGGAAACGTCTTCGGTGCGACGGCTTCGTTCGGCCAGGGCATCTCCGTGACCCCCATCCAGCTCGCGGCCGCGTACGCGGCGCTCGCGAACGGGGGCGTGCTCATGCGTCCGTACGTCGTTGATGAGGTCATCCGGCCGGATGGGACGCGCGAGAAAACGAAACCGCAGACCGTGGGACGCGCGATCTCATACCGTGCCGCGAGACTCATCACGGGGATGCTTGTGTCGGTCGTCGAGCACGGCCACGGGAAGCGCGCGGGTGCGCCCGGCTACTACGTGGCGGGGAAGACCGGAACGGCTCAGGTGCCGGATCCGAAGGCTGCGGGATACCTGAAAGACGTGTCGATCGGCAGCTTTGCCGGGTACGCGCCGGCGGACAATCCGCGGTTCGTCATGCTCGTGAAGATTGATCGCCCGAGGGACGTCCAGTGGGCGGAATCGTCGGCCGCGCCGCTCTTTGGAGACATCGCCGGGTTTCTCCTGAATTACCTGCAGGTCCCTCCTGAACGGGATCGGAACGCGCGTCCGGATCTGCCCGATTTGACGCGGATTTCCACTTCAACCGGGAGTGTGGCAACATCCACGTCACAGCCATGATCCGAGAGACCGTCCAGCGTTTTCTCGCGGCGTCCGCACGCCGTGCAATCCGGCGTGAGAAGCCGACCATCGTGGCGATCACGGGCTCGGTCGGGAAGTCAACGGCAAAAAAGGCGATTGCGGCCGCCCTCGGCGCCTGTGAACCCGGGTCGGACGTGCGCGCGTCGCACAAGAATTACAACAACGAGTACGGCGTGCCGTTCACCGTCCTCGCCGTCAATGCGCCGGGTCGGGACCCGTTCGCCTGGGTGCGCGTCCTGTGGCGGGCGTTCTGGGTCGGGTGGGGGTTCGGTCGGATCAAGGGGAAGACGCTGGTCCTCGAAATGGGTGCGGACCGGAAAGGGGATCTCGCGTGGCTCACGTCGATCGCGCCTCCGGACATCTCCGTGGTCACGGCCGTTGCGCCGGCGCACGCGGAGTACATTGGGACGCTCGAGGACATCGCGACAGAGAAAGCCACGCTCGTCCGCGTGCTCCCGAAGGATGGGCTCGCGGTGCTGAACGCTGATGATCCTCGCGTTACGGCCATGCGGAAGGAGACGAAGGCGAATGCTGTCTACGTGGGTGAGAGTGAAGGGAGTGACGTTCGTATTCGGGATGTTCGCATTACGACGGACACGGATACACGCGGTCACGCCATGCCGCGCGGACTCGAGGTCGCCCTTGAGGACGGCGCTTCCATGGTTCGTTTCGAGCTTGTGGGGACCATAGGCCACCCGCAGGCATGGGCGGCCGGCGCGGCGCTCGCCGTCGCCCGCGCGTTTCACATCGCACCGGAGTTGGCGGTCGAACGCCTCACGCGCGACTACCACGGCATCGCCGGGCGCACGCGCATCATCCCGGGGATCAAGTACACGTCGTTGATTGACGACACGTACAATGCCGCGTCGCCCACGGCCGTCACGTCCGGACTTCACGATGTCGCATCCATCGCCGTCGACAAGGGGTCGCAGCGTCGGATCGCCGCGCTCGGCGACATGCGTGAGCTCGGCGCCTACTCGGACGACGCGCACCGCACAGTCGGCCGCGAGGTCGCGGAGGGAGGGTTTGACCTCCTTGTCACCTGTGGTACACTCGCGCGCGCCATTGCGACATCAGCGCGTGAGGCGGGGATGCCAGAAGGGTCGGTCCTCTCGTTCGATTCGACCGAGGAAGGCGGTCGCGCGCTCCAAACGTTGATTCGTCCTGGCGACATCATCTATGTGAAAGGTTCACAGGGTTCTCGCATGGAAAAGGTCGTGAAAGAACTCATGGCCGAACCGCTGCAGGCGCCGTTCCTCTTGGTCCGCATGACAGAGGAGTGGGCGAGGACATCATAACTCTCACGTTGATCGTGGCGCCATCGTCTATCGGCTAGGACACCAGGTTCTCATCCTGGGAAGAGGGGTTCGATTCCCCTTGGCGCTACCACATGAAAACCCGGCCATTGGCCGGGTTTTCATGTGGTATTGATGCCCCGACGGGTCCTGTGGTAGCGTCCGCCGCACGGAGAGAAGGTGACATGGCACATTCGATCATGTACGCGTTTTGGACAGTGGCACACGCACGGAACGCGGGTGCGCACCGCAATGACCTGAACCGGCTCCTCTCGCAACTGAACCAAAACGCCGCGGAGCTCTCGGTCGAGCGACTCATCGAGGTGGTAGAGTCCTCGAGGTTGCTCGTCGCGTGCGATTACGCAGGCGAGAACGCCGGTTTCGGCCGCGCGGTGGGCATGGCCACCCTCGTGTCCGTCGTGAAGCCGTCGAGATTCGAAGGGAGGGTCGAAGACGTGGTGGTGGACGAGGAGTACAGCGGCCAAGGAATCGGCAAATGCATGATGGAGATGCTCGTTCAAGAAGCGCGCCTCCTTGGCCTTCTGCGCCTCGAGCTCACGAGCAATCCCTCGCGCCAGGCCGCGAGCGCCCTCTACCAGTCCCTCGGCTTCGAGCGATGCGAGACGAACGTGTATCGTCGTACGCTCTGATCAAGGCCGTTCGGGCCACCTCAATAACAACGCCGACCTTGTCAGGGTCGGCGTTTGAGAAGGGAGAGAGGCTGGCGGGGAGTGTCAGCCGGTTGATGAGTTCGGTTCCTCATCGTCCGCATCCGCGGCATTCGGATTCCCGCGCGTGCGTATGTCGCTCTTGGAGCGTTCCGGGTACCGGGTCATGGCCTGAGGCGTTTCCACCGGCGTGACGTCCTCTACGTCCGTGTCGGAAAAGAGGTCGAGCTGCAGCCCATCCGCCTGTATATCCTGGTCGAGCGCGTGGTTCGTCGGGCCCAGGTGCGTCTCGTACGGCACGTTGGACTTCGGCATGTGACCGTTGACCGCGCGGTATGCTTCCGGGATGTCGTCGCGGGACGCGGCTGCATCACCCGTGAGCGCCCGCAGCGTTTCGCGATTCGACGAGCAGTACTGGTTGGGACAACACGGCTCGTCTTCATTCAGGTACGTGCTGCAGCGGTAACAGCGCCGTTCCGAATCGACGGGCATGGGACTCCTCCTTCTGAAGGTGCGTCGTCAATCCATTATACCATACTGAACTGTTGTGAAAAAAGAACGCCGACTTCGAGTGTGAAGTCGGCGTTTTCTATTTCGAGTCGTGGTCGTCGTCTTCGGGGCTGCCGCCTGGTCCCTCCCACGTCACCTCAGGCGCGTCGTCGAATTGCGGCGCGCGCGGCGACCCAAGGCCCTGCTTCACCGCGGCGTAAGCATTCCGTGAGGATGACGGCGCGGGCCTGGCCGATGCCGTCGCGAGCGCCTCGGGCGGGTAGTGCGACGATCCGCAGAGCGGACACTTCTCGCACGAACTAGCGAGGTGCAGGCCGCAGCCTCTGCAGAAGTCAATGCTTTCCGGGGGTTCCGGGAGCGTTTTGTCGTCGAACGACAACGGGGGACTCCCCGGGTTTGTCACGAGATCGTTCGGCGGAGCGCCTGATGACGCGGGCGCATCCTGTCGTTCACGGATCCTTGGCTGTGACGAGAACGGCGGCTGATAGTTCGAGTTCGCTACCGTGTCGCACAACTGACCCATGATGCATGTCTTGTCCGGCCGGAGAGGGGCCGAACAATGTGGACATACGTTCGGTGTTTTCTCCGGTCGTTGAGGCACGGTGGCCCTCCTGTGTAAAGAACAGTGTCTATCCCGTACCATGAAAACGCCTGAAGGTCAAGCCTTACACGATGAGCGGGAGGACTTCGAGCTTGATCTTTTCTCCCGTAATGATGCTCCGGATGCGGTACGACCCGTGCGTGGGCGCCTCGATGTACCCGTTCCACGCCATGCGCGCGAGGCCGCCGCTCTCGATCCAGTCCTCGATCCACTCGGTGCACGTCTCCGCTTCGTGCATCATGATGCCGCCACCCACGTTCAGGAGCCACAACTTGTTGTACTCTTCCTGCGAGCCCACGGGCGGCGTCATGACGATCGGGACTCCGGCGCCAGCGTAGAATGAGAGTTCCGAGGGCTTCGTCATCAGGATGTCAGTCGAGCGCAGGATGCGGTCGAAGTCGTGGAAGTACTGGTGGCGGCTCGGTTCCACGAAGACCCGGATCCCTTTCCCTAGTTCACTCCCGAGGCCTACGCGTTTGATGTTTTTCGTAAAGTAGTCCGCCACTTCGCGTCTCGTCCCCGCCACCATGTTCATGCGGAATCGCTTTCGTCTGATCTTGGGCGCGAGACTCTTCGCGATTTCGATGCCGATCTGGCGTTGGGCGCCAGCGCCTCCCACGGCGAACGTGATCGTGACAGGCCGCTGCCTCACCTTCCAGGCACAACGACCGAGACCGAGTTCCTTGCGCAGCGTTTCCGCGTACCGGACGGTAAAAATTCCTTTCGGATCCAGGTTGCAGAGGCGTTTCGCGATATCGTCTTTCAGGAGATCGCCTCGCGGATCGCCGATCAGGGGTTTGGGGAGCGGAAAGCCCGTCAGGAAGATGTTCTCCGAGCGGATGCCGTAAAGTTTCAGACGTTCCACCACGCGGCCGGTCGGCGCGAAGTATTTGATCTTTGTTCGTTTGGAATCGACCGGCACCCACGC
>Ga0209542_10005023_pt1 | contig 26781 bp, 27 predicted proteins | sample RifCSPhighO2_01_FD_184028 | JGI IMG/M metagenome (GOLD analysis project Ga0209542, IMG submission 184028) | Soil microbial communities from Rifle, Colorado - Rifle CSP2_plank highO2_0.1 (SPAdes) (version 2) | ecosystem: Environmental > Terrestrial > Deep subsurface > Rock core/Sediment ...
CAGAAGTCCAATATCTTCGCTCTGCGGTATACTTCGTCTTGATTGCGCATATGCCGGAAGCGTACGACGCGTTCGTACATGGTCAACCAGCCCTTCGTGCCCTTGAGAATGTTGAATTGCTTCATTGCTCCTCAGTTATGAGGAGTGCCAAATGTTTCTGAACCTATGCAGGGACTTTTTCTCGGGTATATTCCTTTACTCCTCGCTCTTTTACATCATCTTGAGGATCTCCATCCTCTCTTCTTCACTGTTTGAAGGAGGAAGCCGTGGGGATCTTTTGTTCTTGAAGAGAGAAAGAGGTATGTGATGAAAACTGTTCTGTGCGTTCTTGTTCTGTGTGTGTCATCTGTGTGTGTTTGGTGTGCGGAGACGAAGACCGAATTCGATCTCGCCATGATTCATTCCTTTGACACGAAAACCGGAAAGAAACAGATTCATATCGTGTTGAAGGGAAAAGGTCTGTACAGTGCACAACTGCTTGCACATCCGAAGGAAGATGTGCCTCCCGACACTGTCCGCATCGTCTCGATGAACGATGATTACATGGACATTCGTCTCAAGACGGATGACAAGACGTCAGAAATCCGTCTAAGCGGAATGCGGTTCAGTTTACAACGGAAAAAGGAGTCTATTTTCGGGGACAAGAATAATCATCAATGGGAAGTCGTGAAGGGTACATCTCCTCTTGCTACTGCGCAGACGATCGATTCCATCGGAAGTATCTGGTGGCAGAGAGATTCGGAGGGCAAGGGGGCTTGGTTCTTACAGGAAGTACAGGGAAGCAAACATGTGCGCACCTGGAAACGGATGCAGCCAAAATGACGTTGTTTCTCCACGGCACAAACACAGTGATGGCCTCTGTCGTCGCTGTGTTTTATTGCATGAAAATATCTTCATTGTGCCAAGAGATGAAGAGGATGCTAGTATTGCTTTTGAATATTTTGTTGGGGCGTAGCCAAGCGGTAAGGCACCGGGTTTTGGTCCCGGCATACGGGGGTTCGAATCCCTCCGCCCCAGCCATGATCTGTACCCCAAAAAGTGGACACGAAAAGTATAGGTAAGCGTTCGTAAGCGTTCGGTTTTGGGTACATGGCAGCGCCAACAGAATTCGAATAATAATACAGCGAGTAGCCAGTACCGGAGCGTTGTCCCCTTGAGGCAAAAATACGTTTGACTTTCTTAGTACAGTTCGCGTATTAAGATACATTATGAAGTTGAAAAACACCCTCCATACAACGGTGCTTGTCGGGGCGTCTCTCCTTCCCCAGCATGCGTTTTCGGCAGAGGAGCCCGCGCAAAAACCCAAACCTGCTACGGATGAAGTTCTCATTGAGAGATTAGGAGATGATTCTTATCTTGTGCGCGAAAAAGCACAAAGTCTTCTGTTGGAACGTGTGAATCAGCGTGCGGAAGCGCAGAAGATTTTTCATCATTTGCCGATCATCTTCTCCCCTCAAATTGCCGGTCTTCAGGGAGTGCTTGAGGAAACGACGAAACATGTCTATTGCAGTACGATGGAGACCTTGCGGAAAGGAATGCAAGACAGCGATCTCGAACGCGCCCATCGTACGGAACATATTGTGGAAGAGTGCATAAAAAAGATCGATTGCTCTTATGCGGACATTCCGATGTGGATATTCGATATATGGATCGATGAATTGCCGCAGGAGCATCCTAATCGCAAGGATATCATCGATATCTATCTTCAACTGGCAAGAGAAAAGGTTGGGGTTGGAACACGGGAGAATTACTGGAAAAATTATCGCTATGCGACAAAGCTTTACCTTGATGATCTTGTACGGGAAGCATATGTCACAAGGCAGATACCGCATGCTATCCGTTATTTGCACGTCGATCGTGCAGACATGGAAATCAAAGGAATAAACGATCACGGTCTGCGTGATGTATTTCAACCCATATGCCAGCAAATGCTTCGGAGATATGTGGAAGCGATGGATTGCAAATATAGGATGACGTTTCTTCCTTCTTTCCCGCAGGATCTTGTAGAAAAAATCCGCAAGGAACAGGGGCGTTAACCCCGTTGGTCTTAATTGACAAAACTAAAAAATAACGTACTATATTTTTCCTATGCGACTGGTGGAAATTATCGTTGGCGGAGTGGTACTTGCCATTTTAGGTGTGACTCTCGGCAGCATATCCGCTGCTGCGTACTACTTTTTGAATGCGGATGTGTATGTGGAATGGTCCGGGCCGCAGATTGTCACCTATGGCGATATGGTCTCGTATGAACTAAGGGTCCGAAATAACGGACCGGACAATGCAGAGGATGTATCGCTGAATATTATCATACCATCTGATTTTCAATTCGTCTGGCGAGACAGTACATCGGGATGCAGAGAAAGTTTCAGTAGCATTGAATGTCATTTTGGGCGAGTCACAACCGATCAGTCTCGCCCGATTCGGCTCACATTTTCCCTTCCGAAATCTGCAAACTGCGTAAACCATGACGAGGGAATGCGTGCAACGCTCTCTTCCCAGACCAATGATCCGAATACAGCCAACAATACGGTGACGATGACCGTGCGCGTTCTCTGTTCGGGAAACAATTCTTCCGCGTATCCTCCTCCTTACTATTCGTATCCATATCATTCCTATTATTCTTATCCATACTCTTCCTATTCCTATTCATATTCTTCCTCCTCTTCCTACTATTATCCCTATTCAACGTATCCCTCTTTTTCCTACGATTCTTCTTCTGCTGCCTTGCAAGAGGACGTGGGAGGGGTGCCAAAAACATGGGGCGGCGGTCTTGATGATCTCACACATCCGATTTTCCTGAATATAGGAACAAAAAGAAAATATCGCGCCAGTGTTGACTGTCGTGAGGATTGTTTTGACCATGTGTCATGGTGAGTGCATCACAAACTCCTTCACCATTTCCGGTATTTTTTCCAATGCTTCCTGCAACTTTTCCTCTTCACTTTTTGGCGGTCTGCTTAAAACCCATGTGGCGAGATCCTCGTTCTGTGGTTTGGGGCCGATACCGATTCGAAGTCTCGGGAATTGTTCAGAAACATGTTCCACGACGGATTTGAGTCCGTTATGAGTGCCTGCTCCCCCGTTCTCTTTGAGCCGCAGCGTGCCGAGCGGAAGATCGACGTCATCACAGCAAATGAGAATGTGTTTGGCAGGATCGACGTTGTAAAAATCGACAATTTTGCGAATTGCTTCTCCGGAGCAATTCATATACGTTTGTGGTTTTACGAGAAGACAGGGAGCGGTGATGATACGCCCTTCGCAAATTTCGGATGCGAATTTTGATTTTTGCTGCCACTCCCCTTCTCCGTATGTTTCCTTAAGCATGTCCATTGCACGAAATCCGATATTATGCCGTGTGCGTTCGTAACTTTTTCCTGGGTTACCGAGGCCGATGAGAATGAGTGAAGGCTTCATATGCTATGAAGAAATCTTTTGAATGCATGGAGCACAGTATTTGCCTGCTCCGGTGAGACGATAGTTCCCGGTTCGTGGGCAATGCGATTACGCAGTTTTAGCGCGTCCCAGACATCTTGAAATTCTTTCGGTTGCGTTTGTATGCGCTGAAGTTTTTCGGCGAACGTTCCGCGATATCCCATATCATTCAACGCCCGATCGATGATGGATTGTGCTTCAAGAATACGTCGGCCGGGATCGGTGATGCGATCAAGTTTTTTCCATTGTTGCTGTGCATTTCTAACACTCTTCTTCCGCAGATTCTTTTGTTTCCATTGAAAGAGAAGGATGAGAACGAGAGAAATACACGCAAGCGCAGCGAGAATGGCGAGAAAAAACCACATAGAGTCGTCTTTAAGAAGCGGATTCATATTCTTCTTGAGCAACGCCTTGTTCATTTCCTTCTTGCTGACTCCCGAGATCATCCAAGTGAAGCTGGTTGGCGACGATATTGGCGAGAACTTCCTGTACCTGTTTTGTGTCTTTCAGGTTCTTGTGATCCATATATTCCTCCATCTGATCAAGGATGAGATGTTCGATATCTCTCGGATGGGGAACATACTCGAGTTCCACTTCTTCTCCGCTGGAAATCCTTTCGACGCTGACTGTTCCATAGCGCATCAATGTTGCAGAAATGCCGGCAATTTCGTAACTCACGCCTTCTATATCACTGAAAAGAATGCGTGTGGATTTACGATGAAACAATCCGAACCACTCGATGTCGATAATTCCTTCTGTCGTGATGATCCATGCATCGAGATAATAGTCAAAAAAATTTCGCAACCACCAGAGGAGTGAAATGACTGCCCAGAGTGAGGCGATGTACACAATGAGTCGCATAGGAAGCTGTACGAGGACAAATCCTGTTACAAGGAGAGAGCATGTCGGCCAAAAAAGTCCGCGTATTCCTAAAAGCCAATGCTTATGGATAACGGTGATGAGCTCCTCGTCGTCATCAATATGCCGGTAAAAAAGAAAATTATTGAGCATTCGCATTTTCAGTATAGCCGATGCTTTGTTTTTTGCTATAATGACCCGGTGTTTCGCAAAAGTAATCAACAGCGATTGGCATGGGTCCATATTCTCGATGTTTTTCTCAATGTTGTCATCATTGTGGTGATCGTTGGTGGGATTCGCACATTTCTCGTATCACCTTTTCAGGTGGAAGGCAGTTCGATGGTGCCGACATTAGAAGATAATCAATACATCATCATCAACAAACTTGCGTATCACATCAATCATCCGAATCGCGGAGATATAGTCGTCTTCCATCCTCCAGATGATAAGAAGAAATTTTATGTCAAGCGCGTCATCGGTCTTCCCAAAGATCGTGTAACGCTGCGCGGAGGACAAGTTTTTATTCAGGAAGCGGATAGTGATAGAGAAATTCGTCTGGATGAACGCACATATCTGGATGAACGGAATTTGGGCAATACCTATCGGCATCCTCCGGGGAGCGGTGATTTTTCAGAAACAGATTTCATGGTGCCGGAGGGACATTATTTTTTGCTGGGAGACAATCGACAAGGGAGTCTGGATTCCCGCAGTTTCATGAACAGCGAAGGTAAACATATGCCATTTGTCTCGAATGAAGCGATATCGGGATACGTGTGGTTTGTCGCTCTGCCAGTGACGAAAATCCATGCTTTTGAGCCTCCGGAATATGGACTGTAAAAGAATCATGAAATCCGAATTTTCCCTTGCCATCACCGTTCTTGTCTTTGTATGATAGAAACATCCCCTTTGGGGCTTTTTAAGATTTCTCTCATTCTATGGAACTTGTGATGAATTACATCAATGGAGCATTGGAGGAATTGCGTCATGTGCGTTGGCCCACGCGACAACAGGCTGTGCGTCTTTCTGCCATCGTGCTCGGATTCACGCTTGTTGCTTCAGCGATTTTTGGTGTTATTGATTATCTGCTTTCCGAGTTGGTGCAGATCCTCATTTTGTTTGTGTAGTTTTCCTATCATCTCATCCATGGGTAAACAAGATCCGCAGGCTGGTCGAAATTGGTACGTTGTCCATACGTATTCCGGATATGAGGATAGCGTTGCAGAGTCTATTAAACAGCGTTCCGAGGCTTTTGGCATGCAGGATTACATCTTCGGAGCAGAAGTTCCGAAGGAAAAGCAACTTGTCTTCAAAAAAGGGCAACCGACTGAAGAGGAACGCAAGATTTTTCCCGGCTATGTTCTTGTGGATATGATTGTAAGCGATGAGAGTTGGTATCTTGTGCGTAATACTCCAAACGTGACGGGTTTTGTCGGATCGGCAAATATTCCCGTTGCGGTGACGCCCGAAGAGTATGGTGTTATTGAACGCCGCGTCGGTGAACAAGAGGCGAAGTACAAGAGCGATTTCCAGGTGGGTGATCTTGTGGTGATTGCCGACGGACCGTTTAAGAATTACGAGGGATCGGTGGATGGTGTGGATGTTAATAAAGGAAAATTAACGGTTCTTGTGGTGATTTTTGATCGGGAAACGCCGGTGGAATTAGATTTTACTCAAGTAAAGAAAAAGTAGTATGTTTTTGGATGATTGATCATGACGAAGAATGGCATCGAAGAAATTTATTGTTCACGGCAAAGTCCAAGGCGTCTCCTTCCGTATACAGACACAGGAAATGGCAGAAGCACTCGGCATACACGGTTGGGTACGAAATTGTGAGGATGGTTCTGTCGAAGTGCATGCGGAGGGAGAGGAAGAATCTTTGCAGGCGTTGCAAGAATGGTTACATGCCGGCCCGGACGCGGCAGAGGTGCGAAAAGTGGAAAGGAGAACTGTTGAAGAAGAGGGGTGCAGCGAGTTTTTCATTGTTCGACAGCGCGTATGAATACGTCTATCAATTACTTGAACGTTGGCGTTCCCTGTTTCAAAATTCTTGGCAGCATGATACCGAGTCCAATCGTTTGTACGATTTGTCCTGCTGTAAATCCCAGGGGCAGGCTGAAGACTCCGAGGACGGGGAGAAAAAACCAAGAAATAAGAATGGCGACGAATCCGTTACAGACAGTGAAAATCGCCGGGGTTCCGGTGCGATGAAGAGCATAATAGGATCGCAGGAGCAGATGGTTCAGGCTTTCAAAAGGAATACTGATGGCGTACACCATGAGGACGATGCCGAAAATCGGAAGTACGTGCGAGAGATGCACGAGCCATGCGGCAATCGGTGTGGTGAGGCTAAGGCCGATTGCGCCGAGGATACCGAGTATGATGACGGCAACACTGCCTTTTTTTAGATACATTCTGAATGCTTCCCACTCCCCTTTAGCCGCTTTCTGACTCAATGCAGAATATGCCGATTGAGCCAGCGCAACGCCGATGATTCCAACGATGACTGCCTGAAAGTTTCGCGCGTAAGAATTGACAGTCACCGATCCGCCGCCGAGTCCTGATGCAAGTTTGTCGAAAAAGAGCAATTGAAATTGAAGAGCGCCGAGTGCGGCCATACGCGGAAGCATGAGAATGCCCATTTTGCGAAGATCGGGATGGATGAGGGTATAGGTGTTGTACGTTGTAGGACATGAGCGAACGAATGTGATGAAGCGGAGCAACACATAGACGAGTGCCCCAAGCAGCGTTCCGTAGATCGGGCCGAACGGCCCGATGAGTGGCGTGAGGAAGATGGTGCCGAAAATGGTTCCGCCTGTGTAGATAATAGGAGTCAGTCCGTAGATCCAATAGCGTTGGATGGTGATGAGATATTGACCAAAGGCATTACCGAAGACGAAGAGTGCGTTTATGAGGAGTGCAAGTCGCGCGAAAGAAATATAGAGCGAGAGAGCTTGCCCGGTGAAGTTTGTAAGATAATGAGCGAAATATGGGAGGAGTAGAGCCGAAACCAGAGCCAGAAAACCAAAGAGCAGGAAACCGATAGTGATGACGCTTTGGAGAAGATTCCACATTTCATGCTGTTTTTCATGTGCTTTATAGCGGGCAAGGAGTGGGACGAGGACCGTTGAGAATCCTGCCATGATGAATATTTGGAAGAGCAGATCCGAGGGGCGGAATGCTGCGATATAGACATCGACAACGCCAAGACCGGGAAATGTCTGCGCCAGAATGCGATCACGAACAAGTCCCGCAAGCGATGCACCAAATTGCGTGAGCGCAAGAACCAATGCGCCTCCAAGAAGGCGATTTTGCTTCATATGATGTATGAAACGCAATTTCTTCAATGTGTACGATACGGGAGACGAAAGTGTTGCGTCTGTGAACGGCACGGCGGATGTGCGCCAAAGTCGATTGTTCCTTCGGTAAGATCCATCACATTCCAAAAAATCGTATACGCTCCAATGGGATCATTACCATGTCGGCAGATGGGTGTTGTGTGTGTTTCATTAATGGTGCATGTTTCGTGATCGGAGAGAAAACGCCGTATCGTAAAGCGATCAATCTGTGATTCAGATATGGCGAGTTGCATGGCTCGTCGAAACCGTGAGCGAGATTCCTCGAGACGTTTTCCGTCTTTTGCTTCGTATTCTGTCATATGCGGCAATACATAATGATTTGTGTGAACCAGTCTGCCATCTTGCGGACTGTACAATTCATGTTGTGTGCCTGATCCTTCGATATTCACAATATCCCCATCTCTTGATGCAAGAAGTAAATTGTAGCTGGATGCCCTATCAGAATTCACTGCAATACATACAGCTTTTTGCAGTTCTTTTTCTGAAAGAATGGCACGTACTAACAAAGAACGAGGAATACCCACTTTTGTATCATTCATCCATACTTCGTTTCCTCCAATCCCCAAACCTGCTGTGTTATATCCAACGGATGTCCATGGTCCCATTCCTATGGTAAATATTTCCGGTTCCCCCGTAATTTTGCGATGAAAAGCAATCAGATCTTTGAGCAACACCTCGTCGGAATCATTCGTGTGTCCCAGCAACGTATGATTTTCTTTTGTAGCCGGTTTTGTGAAGGCAAAGTCCGTACAGCCGCCATCCTCTTTGTCATTGTCTTTATCGTCATTCTCAAGATGATCCGAAATTTCTTCGGTCACGTAGAGGTAGACATCGCGAATATTGCTATTGCTGCCAATAGCAATCCCTTCCATTTCTTCATGCACTGCCGGTAGTGCAATCCGCGTTTTTTCAATATATTCCAAAATATCTTTTCGTGCTTTTTGCCAATGGGGATCATCTTTCATGATAATCCGCCGGATTGTTTCCCGCGTTGCTTCTCCTATTTGTCTGCCAACCTCATAGGGTGTTCCTTGAACAGTGATAACGGGTATTTCTTTATGCGGAGGCTGCTCCTTTAGCGTATCGTTGTGCATAAGGAAATCAGTAAAGTTGCATTATGGAGATTACTTTGCCTATGAAAAGAAATCAATAGTTTGTATCATAAGCAAACCATGTGGCCCGGTAGCTCATCGCCTAGGATTCGCCTGCGAATCCGTGTAAAAGGAATTGCGCTCGGTCCTGTGATCTTTCTTTCATCAAACTTTCCAGCATGTGGCCCGGTAGCTCATCGGTAGAGCGCTGCCCTGAAGAGGCAGGCGTAGCCAGTTCGACTCTGGCCTGGGCCACCATTCGACTCGCCCCTTCGGGCCTCGCTCATGGTCGTCGCCCCTTCGGGGCTCCGGCCACGATTTCGCCGAGTCGAATGGTAAACCAAAATATTTGCATGCGTGTTTTTTTTCTGATGTACTGATGAGCGGTAGCTGATCTTTTACTCTGGAAGGAGAATATTCATGAGTGATTTCTTCACGGTTTTGGGGATCTATTGTGGTCTTGGTACACTTCTTTCCCTTTGCGGTCTCATCTTCCTGCTTGCCTGGCGGATAAACCGGAGGATGGCAGTCAGCTATCGAGTGCAATGCCTCACTGATCAGGGCTTCCCACTTCAGGAAACGTGCTCCTTCATCTGGAGCACATTCTACGATGGGGGAGATGCGGTGCTCCTCCCATTTCCATCGGGTAGAGAGGTTCATCTGTTCGATACAAAAACGAACAGTTCGATCATCTATACCGATGAAATGGGCGAAATTTTGTTCGCCGCGGAGCGTCTGAAGCACCCGTCCTCGCACTGGGTGCTGCAAGATGGGAACTCTGGTCGTCTCCGATGGATACTCGGGTGCGTGTAGATCGTGAGTTCCAGCTACCTATCCCACACCTCTACTTCTGCAAGCTATGCAGAACCGAGGTGTGGGGTTTCATGATGCTAAATAGTGTATCTTTGACGCTATTTTAGTATGTTAATACTGGACAAATAATCAATAAATATGTATGAATATCTTCCTAATTTTTTCCAGTCTTCCATGTCTCCTTCTTATAAGAACGTGGTTTCTGTCAGTATTATTTCTGCACTTTTTCTTAGCGGAATCGGTAGCATCCTTTTCGAAGTTCCCGCTATCAATGCCGAAGATGAACCATCGAAAAATGCGCCGAATTCCACTATTTTGCAGTCTTCATTTCCCATGATGCAAAAGACCCCGACGGGGTCGGCATCCATTGTTTCGGAGAAGCAAAAACTATTTCGCAAATGGGCGGATCGCAGCGAGGTGCTTTCGGGAGGAAAAATCCGCTTCACGCTTCGGGTGCAGAATACAACGCAAAAAACGATGCGCGAACTTTCGATCTCCGATCGGTTTGATCCCTCTCTTCTGAAGATTGTCTCCAATCTTCCCTCTCCTGCAGAAAAGGGAAATGGCCATATTCGCTGGCATGTACCGGTGCTGATGCCGGGTGATGTCTGGGAAGTTTCCTACGTACTCCACAGCGAAAATACCGTGCCGCATGGTGCGACTCTTTCCACGATTGCAACGCTCGAAGGTGATATGGTGGCGCATATTTCTCTTGAAGATCGAGTGCAGGTGATAAAAGTACGGGTGTTGGCGCATCTGCCCAAAACAGGTGTGTCACTTGATATGTTCTTTACGATGCTAAGTGCGGGTATTCTCGGTCTTGTCGTTTTTGGACATCGGAAATTGGCTCTCTAAATTCGTCGTTTTTTTACCATTCACCCTACTCCTCTCTTTTATCATGAAAACACCTCCCCCGTAGGGGGAGGGTAGGGAGGGGGGATTCAGTCATATTCTATAAAACCCTCCCCTTCATCCCCTCCCTAAAGGGAGGGGTGCCTCTCCACATTTTTAGGAAGGTGAATAATAATAACATTATTTGCTAATTATGTAAAATTATTGTATAATTACTACATAAATGACACAAATACACAAACGAAAATTAGTATGCTTTAGTTTGGGAATATGCGGTGTTCTTGCACTTGCATTGAACGGGCATCGGCAGCCGCCGGTGCAGTATCAGCAGAATTTTTCTTCTTTTTCTCATTCCGCATTACTCGTTCCTCGTCCCCTTTATTCTACCACTTCCGAAAATGATGCTCTTCATCGGGTTGCCAAGCGGTTTCAGAAACGTCTTTGGAAACACCTCGGAACAGTACCATCGCTTGCCACAATCGAACGCGCAGTACAGAAACGCCATGAACTTTTTAAGCGCAACGTGTCTCTTTCCTATAAAACATCGCGTGAAGACATTGCCAACGCCGTTCTTGATCTTTATGCACGGCCCCTGTGGATTCGTCTCGATTTTGGGTATGACAGGTTGAGCTATGTGTTTGATGAAGAGCGCATACGTTCTGACCTGAAAGAATATGGTCTTCCCGGTATCACTCTTCCACGCGATATCACCGTTACGGTGCTTACGCAGGACAATGGGAATCCGTCTTCCGTGGCAGAGGGGGAAGGATTTGCTCGCGGTGGGTATGTGTTTGACGTTGAGAATATCTTTTCGACTCTCTTAGATGCTTTTCTATCGCAGAAATCACAAGATGTGATCATTCCTGTAACATACCGCAATGGAAAGATTGTGTTGCAGGATGCAGTACATGGAAAGGATGCAGAACTGACGCTTCTTGCAAGCGGACGTTCGAATTTTCACGGTTCTCCATACGGGCGCATACAGAATATTCACAAAGCCGTGAAGGAACATCTGCATCATCGTGTCATCCCCGCCGGTGAAGAATTTTCGTTCAATGCCATTCTCGGAGGTCCGGTGACTTTGAGTCGTGGCTGGCATGAAGCTCTTGGCATTTTTAACAGCGGTATGGAGCTGCGTCCGACGCCCGGTGGCGGTATTTGCCAGGTTTCTACAACCTTATATCGGGCTATTCTTTTTGGTGGTTTTCCGGTGTTACAGCGTCGAAGCCACAGTCTCTATGTGACGTACTATAAAAAATACGGCGTCGGCCTCGATGCGACAATCTTTCCCGGGTCGCAAGATTTGGTCTTTCTCAATGATACTCCGGGGAATCTGATTATTCAGGCGACGGTGGAGAATGCCGACGAAATCGTCGTCAATATTTATGGCATTCCCGATGGACGAACTGTCGCACTGGAAGGACCGTATATGAGTGAAAACGCACCAGATGATTTGCGCGTAAACGGACGAAGACTCACACAGAAAGAAATTGCCTGGAAACAACAAATTCGCTACAACGACGGACGCATTGAGGAGAATGTGATTCTTTCATACTATCGCGAATCGTTCTCACATCAGCAGTTGCTTGCAAATTTGGAGAGTTTCGAAATGCATCTGGTAGAAAGCTTGTAATCTTTTGGCCATTTGTGCATACTTTCGGGTACTTCTTTCATTTCTCTTTTTTATTATGGATGATATGAATATGCAAAGGAATAATCCGTGGTTTGGTTTGTCGATGGGGCTTTTGGGTCTCATTGTAGGGTTTGCTCTTGCATCCGCATTCGGTGGTGGCCTGGCCTTGCCGTCGAGACAGCTTGGACAAGCAGTCGATGACACAGTACCGACTGCTCCACCCGCGCCTCCGGCAGAAGATGTGCCGCCTGTGACGGATGAGGATCATGTGCGTGGAAATCGTGATGCAAAAATTTCGGTGATCGAATATTCCGATTTCGAATGTCCATTCTGTCAGCGTCATCATCCAACGATGGTCCAGTTGCTTGAAGAATATGGTGATGATGTGAACTGGGTGTATCGACACTTCCCTCTTGCTTTCCATGCGAATGCGATGCCTGCGGCACGTGCGTCTGAATGTATAACAGAACTTGGCGGCAATGACGCCTTCTGGCAATTTGCCGACCTCACTTTTGAGAACGGATTTGATTTTGCAGCGCATGCTGAAACGATTGGCGTAGACAAAACGACTTTTGAAAAATGCCAGCAGAGTGACAAATATGACGATTTCATTAATGCGCAGATGGCAGCCGGTTCTTCTGCCGGCGTGAACGGCACGCCCGGCAACATCGTTCTCAATAATGAAACCGGCGAGGCAAAGATCGTTTCCGGCGCCCAGCCACTCTCAAGCTTTACGGCTGCGATTGATGCATTGCGATAAAAAGTTCCTGTACCAGACACTCAAAAAAAGCGCGCCGTAGGCGCGCTTTTTGTTTTCTTTTTTTATTCTACATCCGGATAGCCCTGGCTTATACGCGTTTTGATAGCCCACATTTCATCGGCAATTTTCTTTTGAAGAGCACTGGATTTCCCTTTTTCTGTAAAGGCATTGATGAGACCATCTTCATCCGGATCCCATCCGGAATCCGTTTCGAATCCATTCATATTCTTATTTTCATCACCATAAAAAGCCTCTTTAGGCATTTTGTAATTGTCTAATGCCTTCTTCGTCACCACTTCTACCGTAGCCGGCAAACCACCTCCAAGATAGATCATCGTACAACCAATGGCATCAAGATACGCCCGCATACTCTCGTAGTACGAAGGATCTGCAGCGGCAAGATTTCCAATAACGGGTTTATCACCAACGCATATCATGCGATGATTGTGAAAGTGAGAAAAGAGAAGGAAGTCTACGAGTGCCATTTGCATCGCTTGGCTTGCAAGCAAATCCCTCCCCTGATTTGCCGGATTTCCACCGGAGCCTTTTCCAAACCTTTCAAGAAGATAGTGTCGCGCAAAAATATTATGTCCCGCCACTTTTTCCGTCATCATACTCCCCTTATACACAACGCCTTTTCTTGCTCTACTGTATTCATAGTCATGGTAATATGTCTCATAGGTTCCTTCCGACATCAGATCAAGAACAACTTCCAGAGGATGTTGGTGCGATGTACCATAGTTCATTAAAGCCTTGTTATCTTCATGATTTCCATTGGTGATGTGCCATGCTTTTACATTACTCTTATTTTTCTTTGGAACACACGAGAGAATGTTTTGTTGTGAACGCGTAATCCACCGGCTCTGATCACGAATCTGCGGCAGCCCGAAGGGTTCTCCTTCTTGTCCGGCCATGATGTAATTGTACCCATGATATTCATCGCCATTCGCCAATGCATACACTTCTGGATATTTGGCGGCAATATCATGCCAAAACATCGTGAGCATCTTTATCAGATAATCTTTCCGTGAGGTAATCGAACCAACCTGCCAATCGGAAGTGAGAAAAATCGCCGCTCGATGTTTTGAAACCTCTGAAAGCGCCATGAGCGTTTCATTATAGATATCGTAACTAAATCGTCCGTCTTGCGAAAAACGCAATGCCATCACACCCGGCGTCACGGGATCTTTGCGATTGAAAAGCGCCCGCCAGAGATTATCGTCCTGAATTTTTGCGAACGAACTTAAGTCCATTCGTCCCCGGCGTAAGGTCGGTGTGGAGTAGATGAGGCTCCCGTGATCGCCTCCGACCATTTCCGCACTCAAAAGATTTTGATCGAACGTTCCCCAAACATCCGGAGGTTTATCATCGATACGTTGTGATTTATTGACACGATTGCGAATATTGCGCTTCGCATGCATGTGTCCCAGGCGATCACGAAGTGAATCGAGAGGATCTTTGGAAGCACTGCTCTCCGTCCCTCTTACCGAACGACTCCCGCGTAAGACAATTTCTTTCACTGGTTTATCATACGAAGAGTCCGCACCACCTTCCGTTGTGTCCATTTGCAGTGTCGCAATGTAGTCATCAGTAAAGATGATGGCTTCGTCTTCGAGATTTCTGTTGGGAAGAGGAATGTTCTCTATCTTGATAACGCTGGTGACTTCCGGACGCAATGTTCTTCCTGCAACTAAATCATTGTATGCCTCCTCCAGTAAGAGAAATTCTTCAAAATCTAATTCGTGACCAACTTTACTGGAATAGGGATATGCGACATCCCACCAAAATTTAAAAAGATACGTGTACAAGGATGTTTGACAGATTTGATCCACCTGTTTCCAGTTCATGATTCCTGCGGGATTTGGTTCTGATGCTTGATTGACTGCTCCTGTACTTCTATCACTTCTACGCGCATATTGTTCCGCGCGTTCTCGCTGACGTTCCAAACTCATGATACGTAACGCGGTATCTACTGCATAATGTCCAATTGCCAGTTCATCTTCCTGCCCCAGGTTGTATATGATCGTAATACCAAACTTTTCTTTTAATGCAATACACCAATCATTAAATTCTTTTTCTGCCTCATACTGTTCATGTATAGGGGCAACCGAAAGGCGTTGCCGGTTTTTCTTTTGATAGGTGTAGTCTCCATGTTTGCTTGCACTAATAACAATGACGGTGGGAAGATGCTCCGAATCTTTCTTCGGGAGCACTTTTTCCTCTAAAAATTGCCGAAATTGATCCATAAATTCCATATCAAAACATGCATGTCCAAGTTGCATGTTCGAAAAGTGCATAACAACCGGTTTCTTTGCGAAAGGTACGGTAATCTTTTTTACTGTTCTTTCTTTGTCATATTTTTCATACTTTATTCGTAGCTTTTCCATGAATTTCTCGGGAATTGCAGCGAGATCGCCTATTTCTTTCGTGAGTGTTGTCGCCAGATCTTTTTGACTTTCTACGGCACGGGCAGCAAGATTTTTTACGTGTTGCATACGCGCAAGCATTGCTGAACTTGGCGCACGTCCCAAACACACGTTTTCATCAAGCAAATACACAGATGGTTTGTCACCTGTCCCTTCTCTTTTTTTCACGCATCCCGCCTGCTCATACGATGCCATCATCTGTTCGGCAATCTCTGAAGGAATACCGAGGATTGCATCATTTTCTTGTAAATATCTCGTGTCGATTTTTTGTTGAGGATTTGTTGCCACTCCCATGTAGACAAATTTTCCCAATTGATCATACAAATGGGAAGGAAGGATGCTTTCCAATTCTTGCGGAGTGTATGTTAAATGTGACGGATCGCGACAAAGAATCATTTCTGCACTTGTTGCACCGGGCAATATCGCAATTTTTTTTTGACTACTCAATACGCCTAAAGCCCATTCCAATCGATCTTTTGTGAGATGCTTTTCAAATTGGTTACGAAGACTCATTAATTCTTCTTTAGAATAACATGGTTTTTTGTTTCCTCCACGGCCAAAAAAGTTCAGAATTTTTTGTGGCAACTGTTTTTCCTGTTCGCTACGTCGTTCCATGTCAATTTCTGCATAAAAAGCATCCATAGTGGTTACAGGATCATCGAGTGCGTGTTCGTGCTTTTTTTGCATAACCTCTTGTAAAGCAGCACTCACCTCTTTGCGAATCTGCATCAGAGTTTGTAGAGAAGTCGCATGTTCAGACACGTTTGCTGTTAGCACATCCTCTATCTTTTTTGCTTTCTCGGAATGAAAAGCTTGTAACTGCAATCCCAGTTCAATATCACGCATCATTAATAAATACTGTTGCCGTAATTTCTCCTCTTCCCCTTTATTCCCACCACGTTTTATTTTTTCCGGATCTTTTTCTTGCGCCTGAATTTCACGGACAAGAAGTGCGTAGTATTTTTTCAGTTCAGCAACATAGAACGGTCCACGCCCTTCCTGAAGTTGTTCATCAACAGTAGTAATGAATGTGGGCTCCAGCGTACGCAAGCTGCCAATATCCTTCTTCAATGCACGGAGCAGCATGCCTACTTCTTTGCGCAATGCATCACGAATACAGTCGTACGATGCAGTAAATTGTTCGTCGGTTATCTGTAATTTTTCAAACAGATACTGTCTTCTTTCACCGGTTTTTTGATGTTCTTTGCTTTCGTTTCCAGTGGCATGAATTTTTCGCAAACGTTCTACAAATTCCGTGTCATATTTTCGTGCAATACCCCCTAATTCTTTATTCGGTGTAAGAGGCGCGGCACACGTCTTTGCTGTTTCAGTATTTTTGTTGCCAGCCTGATGTACAAGCTTTCTTGGCACATGTAATATTTATTACATATTATAAATATTAACAAGAATAAAGAGTTGACCATAACTTGCTTTGCATGAGAGCTGATACTTCTCTATGATCGAATAATCGTTCCGTTCTTTACACAACACATTTTGAAGAGAGGTGATGTATGAAGAGTCTCATTCGATGCGGAAGCTTTGTTCTGGCTGCCGTTCTGTTTTTTTTCGGCACGCAGACGCTTCAGGCCGCAGAGTTCGTCAAGGCCGATGTCGAGGTCAAGCAGGAGAGCAAGACGCTGTTTCTGCAGATCAAAAAAGGTGCCAAGAATGAGCCGATTTCCATGCAGACCGCCATCGTTCGGTACGCGCAAGACGGGAAGACCGATGTCTCCGTCGACTTGGTGAGTGTCGTACACATCGCCGACAGGCGCTACTACAAACAGCTCGATCTCAAATTCAAGGAGTACGACTGTGTCCTTTACGAGCTGGTGGCGCCGAAGGGAACGATTCCGCAGCCCGGCCAAAAGAGTGACAACCCGCTGGCCATGGTGCAAAAGATCATGATGTTGCTTCTGCAACTCGATCATCAGATCGAGTGCGTCGATTACACGCCAAACAACTTCGTGCATGCCGACATGTCTCCGAAGGAGATGCAGGAGGCCATGAAGAAGCGCGGCGAAACGCCCCTGACGCTTTTTTTGAGCATTGTTCTCGATATGCTGCGCAAGCAGAATATGGAGGACAATGCACCGCAGGAACCTGCGGAAGGATTTGATCCGTTTGAGCTCATCAGCGATCCGTACGGACCGTGGAAGATGAAGGTGACGATGGCGAACCAAATGGCAGATCAAGTGAACTCCGGTTCGGGTCTCGGCCAAACCATCGAAGCACTGTTGATCGATGACCGGAATGAGAAATGCATGAAGGTGCTCGATGAACAAATCAAAGCCGGCAAGCGACGCATCGCCATCTTTTACGGCGCCGCACACAATCCCGACTTTGAAACGCGTCTGCAGAAGACCTACGGCATGAAGCCTATGAAAACGGAGTGGCTGGATGCCTGGGATCTGAAGCGTCGGCCGGTCAACACAGTCGAAGTCCTGCTTCAGATCATCAATGAACTGAACAAGTAACTTGCCAGTTTCTTTGGAACGATAACTGGCTCGTTTACGCCCTCCCCGACGGGGAGGGCGTTTTTTTCTATATGTGGGGTGAGGGATCAGCCCGTGATGGTTCGTGACGATGTCTCCTTGTGTCGTATTGAGGGATTTTGCATCAGCAAAATCGTCACGAAATACGACACAAGGAGACATCCCTCACCATGACACGGGCTGACGTCACGAAGGATCGTACTCCAGCGCACGAAGGATCGTGCGCTGGAACGCTCTTCTCACCATCTCTCAACGGTGAATGATTATTTCATCCTCCAGCGCACGATCCTTCGTGCGCGTCCTGATCTATAAAACACCTCCCCCGTAGGGGGAGGGTGATCTGTACCCCAAAAAGTGGACACGAAAAGTATAGTGCCATTGTTTCTTTTGTTACTTTTACCCCATAACAAAAGAACTATGAGAACAATATTCACAGACAAGCAAATTGCGGAGCTGAAAAAACATCCGTGCGTGTGGCACGTTACCCAGCGATCGGTTCATTACACTTACGAATTTAAAAAGAGAGCTCTAGACCTGCATATCCAAGGGATTAAGCCGGACGATATCTGGCGATCTGCAGGTTTTCACGTCAAAGTTTGGAAAAAGGATTACTGCCGGTACACGCTCAAGGACTGGAAGCGAATGGTGAAACGAGGAGGGCTGAAAAGCTTAACTAGACCCTCAGGTGTTCAGGCAGATGGTGGCTACAAAAGAGCCAGATCACCGGAAAACGACCGAGTGCGGCGCTTAGAGCTCCAAGTACAGTACCTTGAAGCCGAGAACGCTTTTTTAGCACGTCTCCGGGCCAACAGAGCGGAGTCAAACTCAGGCCTCAGCAAAAATACCAGATCATCAGAGAATTAACGTCTGATGTGAATATCCTTTGCACTCTTGCCAGAGTGTCGAGAGGCGGATATTACAAATGGTTGTTACAAGCAGACCAGCCGGATAAAGACTACGGTGATTATCTGGCAATCAAAGCGGTCTTTGACCAGAGCAAAGGCAAACACGGCTGGAGAAACATCAAAATGCGTTTGCCTGGGATGAGTCACAAGAAAATACAACGCATTATGAGGAAATATGGATTGGTCACGAAAGTAAGAAAAAGAAATCCCTACCGGGCTGTTCATAAAAAAACCATGGAGCACCGGATATTTCCTAACAAGCTGCAACGGGAATTTAACAAAATCATCCCGTTCACGGTCTTCTGTACCGACATCACATATCTGCCGTTCCTGGACGGGTTCGCCTACCTATCGGTCGTCAAGGACATCGCCAGCGGAGAAGTAGTTGCGTGGAATGTCTCTCTGCATATCGACATGGCTCTGGTGGTAGAGACACTACAGTGCCTGCCCCCTAGTCAGTGTGAAAACGCTATCATTCACTCTGACCAGGGATTCCATTACACCAATCCTTCGTTCATTGTGGCAGTAAGGGAATTACACATGGCCCAGTCCATGTCCGATAAAGGAAAATGTATAGACAATGCTCCCATTGAGTCCTTCTTTGGGCATATGAAAGACGAACTAGATTACAGATCTTGCCAATCGTTTAAGGAACTGCGTTTGAGAATCGACATATATATGCGATACTACAATTACGAAAGAAAACAGTGGACTAGAAACAAGATGACCCCCGTTGAATACAGGAATCATCTTATGACCCAGGTCGAGGGTTAGGGGGTTCTCATGTGTCTACTAAATGGGGTACACTTCAGGGTAGGGAGGGGGGATTCAGTCATATTCTATTAGTCGAAGTTCTCGCGACGATTGGAGAATTTGGTATTTTTCTTTCCCTACGTCAGAATGTTGAAAGTGATGGGTCGCTAGCTCAATCGCCTAGGCTTTGCCTGCAAAGCCGTTATAAACAAGGATGATTGATGCTCGGTTTGTTCTTTCTTTGCTTCACAGAACGTTTGTCCATGGGTCGCTAGCTCAATCGGTAGAGCATCTGGCTCTTAACCAGAGGGTTCAGGGTTCAAGTCCCTGGCGACCCACCATTCGACTCGCTTCGCTCGCTCATGGTAAACCACGCTACAACACCTTCCTCGGATGTGCCGTTTTTCCATCCGGATTTGGAGTGACAATGGCGAGAGGAAGGCCCATATGCCAGACGATGGTATCGGTGCTGATAAGACGGGTAATATCGCGTCCGTAGCGAATCTCTTCTGCCTCTCTGTTTGTTAATTCCAGTGAGGGTTGACTATGAAGAACGGATTTCAATGGCAGTACGTGTGCCCAAGTGCAGTTCTCAATATTTTTCGCATCCATAAGCGACCACTCCCCCACTCGGGTTCGTTTGAGCTCGGAAAGATACCCCCCAGAGCGAAGCACCTTTCCCAAGTCGTGCGCCAGTGAACGGATGTATGTTCCTGCCGTACAGGTAACAGAGAGACAGAGATTTGGATAATCGTATGCCACGATGGAACATCGGGTGATATTCACTTTGCGCGCTGGCGGAGCAACAAGCACACCCATGCGCGCATATTCGTATGCACGATAACCGCCGATATGCACGGCGGAATATGCAGGCGGCACCTGTTCAATGACTCCTTCAAATCGTTCCTGAAGTGTGGCATGCAACTGATCGCGTGTCGGGATCTGCCATCCCGGTTTCGTCATCACATCTTCGATGACGCCTTCCCGATCGTAGGTTGTGCTTATTTTACCGAGCAGGATATGTGCGTCGTACTCTTTGGTGAGCTCTTTATAGAGTTCGATGACTTTCAATGCCTTTTTGCCGATAGCCAGAACGAGCAAGCCGCAAGCCGCCGGATCAAGTGTTCCGAGATGTCCGATCGCGCGTTCATGCAATGCTTTGCGCACGGCGGACACCATATCGTGGCTGGTGGGACCGGAGGGTTTATTGATTAAGAGAAAGCCATGTTTCACGCTTCTATGGTAGAAGAAAAAGAGAGGAAAGGAAAAGCGTGTTTACGATAAAGCTGGCAGGATTGCTCCCAGGATAAGTCCTAGAACTCCGAGAATGGCTATAAGGCGAACGAGGTTCTTACGCTTCATTTGAAGACTCGGTAACGGTAATCACTTCAGTCCAAAAATCTTCGCGATCATCACCATCGCGGACGCGCAGAGTGATAGTGAAGGAACCGGGAGTTTCAAAAATATGAACAACAGATTCTCCTTTTGCAGAAGAATCATCGCCAAAGTTCCAGAGATAATCGGCAGCTCCCGTGCTGCAGGTTGCATCAAAACGAACTTCGAGGGGCACATTGCCTCGCATGCGACTGGGAAAGGCGCAGGCATGGAGAAGAGGTTCACGTACTACAAGAACTTTATCAGTCTCTCCTTCGTTTTTTCCACTTACCGTACGCACTTTGAGGGAAATTTTATACGTACCGCTTCTTTTAAACGTATGCGTCGCATGCGCACTTCCACGGGATATATTTTGTGCAGCACCTGCCGTCTCATCATCAAAATTCCACTCAAATCCCGTAATTTCCTCCCCGGGAATCACCGTTGCCGATGCATCGAAACTCACAGTCAGTGGCGCCACGCCGCCTTTGGGTTCCATGAGAAAGTTTATGGCGGCTTCGGGAGGAAGAACGATGATTTTCACAGGCAAGCGCATTGCCCGGTGCTCGGCGTCTTCTGCAATGAGCACGATAGTATATGTCCCTTCTCTTCTGTAAATTGCTTGCAACGTTTTTTCCACTGATCCGACTTCTGTCGCATCCGGCGCTTCCCAGGTGAATTCAATATTTCGCAACAATGTCTTTGGTGTGAGCGTGAGATGCAGTGGAACCTGACCGGTGATTGTTTCTTGCACTATGGTATTCGAACCCTCGAAAGTCAGATCATCAATTTGCAATACTGTCGCCACACGGACGACGGTGATGATTTCTGCAAGCGCACCGCTTTTTGATCGGATTTTTGTAATGACGGGATACAGACCGACTTGTTCAAACGTATGGGCAACGCGTTCGCCTTCTTTTTGAGCTTGATCACCGAATTCCCATTGCACCTGTCCGATCGGTTCTTCGGTATCCAGATTGAAGAGCACGGAAAATGGCGCCGGGCTGATAAGTTTTACAGGGTCGGTGATGACGGTGACGGGAAAAGGCAATGGTGGCGGATCTTCGACGACAAACGATCGTTCGAACTGCAGTTGTGATTGATTTTGAAGTTGCATTGTTGCCGTTACGGTGAATCGACCGGTGCGAAAATAGGTATAACTTGTTTCTGCGGTTTTTGAGATCTCATCCACTTTTCCATCGGAATCGAAATCCCACGATACTTGGACGATTTGCTCCGGCTCATCCACAAGATGGGAAAGACTGAAAACAACCGGTTTTTCTTTGATGGGAGTGGATGGCGTAAGTTTAAAAACAGACTGCTGTACAATGAGCCGATAATACGCCATGCGGGTAGTGCCATCATTGAGGATGATCCGCACAGCAACATCGAACACACCCTCCCGATCGTAGACGGCAGTGACTTCCGGCTGCACCGTTTCCTGATTGATGTTCTTATCCCCATCAAAATCCCATTCGTATTTCATGGCACTACGTTCAAGTTTTTGGAGAATATTCACGGCTCTTTCCACACTGAAAGTGACGGGGAGAGGAGCAATGATATCCTGTGGATTTACGGGAGAGATGAGGTCGATCGGCAGGCGTGGCTCTCGAATAATCATGAGAGGAGTGATGATGCTCATGATGAGACCGGGTGCGACTGCTATGCCGATCTTGATCAACGCCTTTTGTCGGATGGATATATCAACGTCCGCATCACGGATACGCAGAAACGCAATGGCACCAATTGCGAGCAGGAGGAGAACAACGACAACGCAGACGAGCACACTAAAACTCACGAGCCACTGCAATGCACCGCTCGGCCTTGGCAAGATTGCCATAAGCACGATGCACGCGAGAACGTACACAGCATATGCAGTAACACCGGTGATCAGGAGCTTGCGTTTTGATGATTGCACAGTGGGCACGGAAACATATGGTATCATCTTCTTTGGTATATTTATAGTGATTGAGACTTCAACAGCGTCTGAAGAAGAGGCGATGAGATGGCGCTCAATTGTTCCAGAAGTTCCAGACGATCTTTTCTTTGCATGATCTGCACATTTTTCGGAAGTGAGAATGGTGCGACAGCATTATGCTCGAAGAGGTCGATAGTGAGTGAAACACGTTGTTTTTGTTCCTCTTCAATCGTCCAGATAATACGATTCGTGAGAAACGTCTTCGCATCAATCCAGAGTTCCCCTCGAAGAGTGATGTCATTGTCTGGAGGATCCATTGCGGTCTGATAGTAGAAATGTTTTCTGCCTCTTAGCAGAGACAGTCCACCGTCTTTTGTTATATGGATGCCATTTTCTTGCACATCGAATAACACCGTATTCATGATGTTCCGTGCCATTTGTTCCTGTGGAGATTCCAAAAGAAACCATTCATACGTGTTGATATTTTCCGGAGAATATGCGTTTGTTGTTTTTTTTTCAGACGGATTTGTGATGAAGATGCTTCCATCTTGCAGATGCATGATGGAAAACGTAGATGATATCTCGCCTTGCCTGTCGATACCAATCTGTGCGAAAAATTCCGTTCCGGAGTTTTGCAATTGTCCATGTACAGAAATTCTTTCTCGTTTTCCCATTACAATATCGTCTATGAAGAAATTTGCCCGTACTTCGACTGTTTGCAGGCGCTGATTTGCCTCTGTTGACCTCTGAAGAACGAGTTTTGGATTCAAAGAGGATGATGTCGTACAGGAAAAGAGCAGTAATGCTGCACCGAAGACGCTGGCTATAGTGCGTTTTTGCAAACAAAAACGATATGGTTTTTTTGCCCACTCCCCTGCGTAATCCACGCCGATACGTGAGGTTCTTTCGATGGAATTTTTGGGAACAATCACTCCCCTATCTTCAATCCACAGACCGGTTTCTTCCGTAGCGGTTTTTCCATTGAACTGTTTATCAATTCCAAACGCTTTTGTTATTTTTCCCGGTCCATTCCACTCCCCCGCTCCGCGGATAAGTACTGCAGCGGGATATCCTTCATTTCCTGTAACAATATTGAGCATCCAATGCATGCCATATACAAGGTACACATACCAATTCCCGGCGGGACCAAACAATACCTGCGTGCGTGCGGTACATCCTTTTGCCGCATGACACGCTTTGTCCTGCGGCCCGTCGTAGGCTTCGACTTCCGTCATCATGCCTTCAACTATGGTTCTTCCTTTTTTACACACCACTGTTTTTCCAAGAAGATCCTCTGCCACTTCAAGCACAGGACGCTCGAAAAACGCCCGTTGAAGATATCTGCCTATTATATGCGTACTCTTCTGCAAAGAAGATGCAGTCTATCAGATTCTGATTTCTAAATGTGTGAGAATTTTTTCAAAGTCCACATTCTTCAAAAGATGTACTCGATCTTTTATGCCGAGTGCCGCAGCCATTGCGTTGATGCCGAGCACAAAATTAAAACCATTTATCATATGACTCTTTTCTTCCCACGAAAGACGTGTAGCCGGATCCTTCTCCAGACGATCCAAGGCTTCTCTGGCAGCATGCAACGAAATATAAGATGGATGCTGTGTCGGTAATTTCATGTCAATGTCAATCATACGGTATGTCCATTCCTCTTTTCTCTTCATGAACATCACATTGCCACTGCGTCCTCCTCCCAGAATATCCACTATTTCTCCGGTTTCATTTGCATATCGTATCGCTTTTTGCACAAAATCCTCCACTGCTTTTTTGAATGCAGAATCTTCTTCCGTTTTTTTTATGAAATAGGACAGTTCTCTGTTTATTGTTTCGTCCCGCCGGATATTGAAAATACACTTTCGTATATCAATATTTTCTTTGTTTTCCACATTTTTAAGAGCAACGATTGCTTCACAAATAGAAGATCTGTCTATATATGTTTCTGTTTTACCTACAGGAGATCGATCCTCTTTTCTTAGATATCCTGTACAGAGCGGGAAAAATTCACCGTTTTCTAAAAGGATTTCGGGGACAGCCAACTGACATCGAAGAAGAATGTATTGTTGAATATCACGCGCACTTGTTGTCGGTAGGATGCTGATCCGTGTCGGAACCACATGTTCTCCAAAGTATTCTGGATTTCGATGTAATGTATAACGTTCTCGTTCACTTCGAAAATGCTCTTGAGCTTCTGATTCTGAAAAAGAATGGGGTGAATCTCTGCTCTCTTTATCTTTTTTGAGTATAATATTTCTTTTTTTTCTACTTCCCTTCTCCGCACCATAGATTTTTTTTTCACCTCCTGTTGCTATTTCCTGAAAAATATGACCATATTTTTCATCAAATTTCGGATTGCCGGTGAACAGAATTTCGGACTGCCCCTCTTCTTGAGAAGAGTGATGAAGAGTTATATCTGTTTCCGGTAAAACTTCTTTCTGCTCTTCGCTCATAGAAGGCATAATATGTAATATATACCTATATATTATACATTAATTTAATAATTTTGCAATATATGCAAGCCGAAGAAGCGCCAGTTTTTAACACAATTTGAGCAATGTCGACGGCGAAAACAGGCAGAGGAGCTGCTTCTCTAGCTTTGTTGAATCTGTTCACAAATCTTTTTAAGCAGTGTATCCAATTCCTTGTCCGTCAGGAGTGCCGTAAGGTTATTGAGTGATCTCCTGATACTAAAACAGATTTCCTTGAGTTTTCCACTCATGTGGATCGGTTGCTTATAGGAATGTGTTCTCTTTAGAATGGAGAGAATATCATTTATGGTGGCGAGTCTTATGGTCTGATCCGGTGTTTGTGCGATCAAGCCTCCAGCATTTTCTGCATTTTTGAGGATTTCAGAGACGATCTGGTTGATGATGCCATGCTCTTCCAGCCAATGTTTGGCCTGTGTACCGATATTGACAGGTAAAACAAGAATGTTGTTGGTGATATCCGTTAGTTCTTCAGGCTTCGGTTTCTGTGCAGAGAGGACGATGGTGGAGAGGCAGTAGCTTCCCTTGGAACCGATTCCGATTTGCACGATGCGGCCATCTACCGTTTGGACTATCACATCTGTTGCTGCGTGCGGGTCGTCGACTTTTCTCCCCCAACCGATGGTTACTTGTCCGAAGTCCGTTTCTTCATATCCGTTGGATTGGAAGATTTTCCGGATCTGTTCGACGGTTCGTGTTTCCAGCAATTCCGGGTACTGGAAAAGATCGAGGAGGTTTTTGGCCTCCGGATGTGTCATGTTTGGGTTATTCTCATTAGCCATAAATTAATTATAATAAATTTTTATATATTTGTCAATACATAGAGTAGGGGGCGGCAGGCAATAGGGTCTCATTTTTCCCATTTCCGATGTGGTTCGAGCAGGTTCATGACGGATGCCGAGAAATAGAATTTTATAAAAGCGACCCCGAAGTTTTTAGGCTTCGGGATCTTATCAGGGTATGTTCTCGTATCTTTCAGTCCTCGGACTTTTTGCCTGTACTGATCTTGATATCCCAGAACAGGATCCGGCACAAGGTGTACAGGCCAATAGCCTGAAAGAGGGTGATGGGCTTCAGCCCGAAAATGTCAGGCATCAGCAAGTTCCAAAAGAACATCGTGAGCACACCCATGATGGCGAACAGAATGGTCATCACCAGAACGATCAAGATGAACGTGGCGGATACATAGCATCAATTCTTTGATCATAACCTTCTCCTTTTCTATCGGTTGAGAAAGAACATACTTTGACTAAATAACATTTTATTACAATAGTATGTATATTTGCAATAAGGCTCGACCAGTAGCGTCCCATACACATTCCTCAATACAACTTATGCGTATGAGGGCACTGATTTGAACCCCCCCTACCCCCTCCCTAAAGGGAGGGGTGCCTTGCGAGGGAGATCTGCCAAGAAATTTTAATGGGACGGCACTGAGGCTCAGTGTAGAACATGCATAGGTTCAGAAACATTTGGCACTCCTCATAACTGAGGAGCAATGAAGCAATTCAACATTCTCAAGGGCACGAAGGGCTGGTTGACCATGTACGAACGCGTCGTACGCTTCCGGCATATGCGCAATCAAGACGAAGTATACCGCAGAGCGAAGATATTGGACTTCTG
>Ga0209542_10005026_pt1 | contig 26772 bp, 21 predicted proteins | sample RifCSPhighO2_01_FD_184028 | JGI IMG/M metagenome (GOLD analysis project Ga0209542, IMG submission 184028) | Soil microbial communities from Rifle, Colorado - Rifle CSP2_plank highO2_0.1 (SPAdes) (version 2) | ecosystem: Environmental > Terrestrial > Deep subsurface > Rock core/Sediment ...
CAGCATTCTGTTTTTCCAGGGACACCCGCTCTCTTTTACCCGAGAAACGCTGACGACGCTTTTCTCCGCCCTCTCTTTTGCGCCGCTTATGCTCTCGATGCTCCTGACTCTGCCCTTGTTCGCTCTCGCGTATGCGGTTATCAGGCGCTTTGAAGAACGTATGGGCTTCATAGCCCAGGGGGAGATTTTGCCGATGCGTTAATCCGCCACCTCATTCCATAAGATGTCTCTGTTCATCAAAAAAAATCAATACACGGTAGAGAAGCGCGGGATGGAAATCGATGACGCGGTATTGACCGTGACCGCGGGCGATGCCGCCAAGATCGAATGGCCGCTCAACCGCTCCGTCATCCGGTTTTTCTGGTGGATCATCGTCATCGCCCTCGCCACGCTCGCGTTCCGTGTCGCGTATCTCAATATCATCAAAGGCGCGGAGTACCGGGCCGCCGCAGAGCGCAACAGTCTGCGTCAGTTGGTCATCCCGGCGCCGCGCGGCATCATCTATGACCGTTTCGGTACGCCGCTCGTCTACAATACGCCGAGCCTGGATGCGATTCTCACCCCGGCCGATGTCCCGGCTGATCCGCTCAGGCAAGACGAGATGAAACGACTGTTGCTCTCGACATTTTCCGTAGACACGGCGCTCATCGATAAAATTTTCCAGAAGCTCGACCGCCGATCGCTCCAGCCGCTCCTCATCAAAGAGCGCGTGAGCCAGGAAGAGATGCTGCTGTTCCTGAGCCGCAGTCGCGAATTGCCGGGAGTCAGTCTCTTCAAAACGACGGAGCGCCAGTATGTGGACGGTCTCATTTTTTCGCATCTGCTCGGATACGAGGGCAAGATCCGCAAAGAAGAGCTCGCGCTGCATCCGGAGTATCTTCTGACCGATTCTATCGGCAAGCAGGGAATAGAGAAAAGCTATGAGGCAGCGCTCCGCGGCAAGCATGGGTTTCAGCAGGCGGAAGTGGATGCGCTCGGACACGTGCAGAAAGAGCTCGGCATCGTGGATCCGATGCCGGGGAGCGATCTCATCTTGAATGTCGATAGCGAGCTGCAGAAGAAGATGTTCGACAGCCTGCAGGCGCTGCTCGACAAGAATAACCTGAAACGCGCCGCCGCCATCGCTCTCGACCCGGAGAACGGCGCGGTGCGCGCGCTCGTGAGCCTGCCGAGTTTCGATAACAATCTGTTTTCCGGCGGGATATCATCCGCTGAGTATCAGGCGCTCGTCGCTGATCCGGCGCTGCCGCTGTTCAATCGCGCTCTTTCCGGGGAATATCCTCCCGGCTCGACGATCAAGCCGGTCCTGGCAGCCGCGGCGCTCGCCGAAGGGGTAGTCAATGAGCATACGGAGATAGAAAGCCGCGGCGGCATCAGCGTGGGAAAATTCTTTTTCGGCGACTGGCGAGTGAACGGCTTCACCGATATCCGGCGCGCCATCGCGGTGTCGAGCGACGTGTTTTTCTATTCGATAGGCGGAGGGTACGGCGGGATAGAAGGGCTCGGTATGGAACGGATGAAGAAATACGAGAATCTGTTCGGCTACGGGAACAGGACGAATATCGATATGCCAAGCGAGGCGGACGGGCTGATCCCGGATCCGCAGTGGAAGAAAGACAAGATCGGGGAACGCTGGTATATCGGCGATGATTATCATGCGGCGATCGGACAGGGATTCGTCACCGCCACGCCGCTCCAGATTCTCAATGCGGTCGCGGCCATCGCCAATGGCGGCACCCTGTATGCGCCGCGCGTGGTGTCCCAGATCCGTTCCACGGATGGCACGGTGACCGCGGTACCCGGAGAGATCTTGAGGCAGAACTTCATCAGCCCGGATATCCTCCGCATCGTGCGTGAGGGTATGCGCGAGACGGTCACGGACACGGCGGGGACGGCACAGTCGCTTCAGACGCTCCCGGTAGCGGTAGCCGGCAAGACAGGAACCGCGCAGTTCGGCAGCGACCAGAAAACGCACGGCTGGTTCGTTTCTTTCGCGCCGTATGAGCGCCCGACCCTGGCGCTGATCGTGCTCGTGGAAGGCCAAGGGTTAGAAGGATATAACGCGGTGCCGGTGACCAAGGATATCTATGACTGGCATTTTTCCCGAGCAGATATTTCCACCAGATAGGGAAATAATGGCTCCACGAGGAGGGTAATCCCGCACTCATTTCGCTTCATTTTGTCTCAAAAGAATGGTAAAAGTCGAGAGTCTATTGCAATAACACAAAGTATATATAAAACGATTTTCTCTGGATATAAAGCGAAATGAGTGCGGGATTGACAATCCTGCTGTTTTTGGTAGTATAGAGAAACTTTGTGGCATTTCCGCTTCTCTCTGGAAAGAGGGTTTTTGTTTGCCAGGGAGCGGAGGGGTATATTATTCTCTAATATAAAGTGATGACGAGGATTTTCACTGAAGAAGGTTTGAAAAAATTACACGCTGAACTGGAAGAGCGCAAGGTCACGATGCGCCAGGCGATCGCTGATGCCATCAAAGAAGCCAAAGAGCAGGGCGATCTTTCTGAGAATGCCGAATACAGCGAAGCCAAGCACCAGCAGAACGAGAATGAGACCCGTATCGCGGAGCTCGAGGGGATGCTCAAGGACTCCGTCGTGGCGGCCAAACAGAAGAGTTCTTCCGTTGTCGGCATCGGTTCCATCCTGACTGTCAAGATGCACGGCCAGGAAATCCATTTTGAGATCGTCGGTTCCAACGAAGTGGATCCGGCCCAAGGCAAGATTTCCAACGAATCTCCGCTCGGCCAGGCTTTCATCGGCAAGGGCAAAGGCGACAAGGTAGAGGTAGCCGCTCCAGCCGGTACGGTCAAATACGAAATACTCTCGATCAAATAACCTATTCGCCGAAAAATCCCCGCGAGGGGATTTTTTCTTGCCTTTTCGCCCTAGAGAGGCTAAAATAAGACTATGCGTGAAGATATCATTGCAACAAAAAGAGAAAAACTTGCCAAGCTGATAGCGACGTTTGGTACGGCATATCCGGAATCAACCCCTCGTACGCATACTAGCCAGCAAGTTCTTGATCAGTTTGATAGCTTGAACGGCACCGATAAACAGGTATCGGTTGTTGGTCGTGTGCGCTCCCTCCGCGTGATGGGGAAAATCGCATTTTGTCACCTTGAGGATGGTGCGGGACAAATTCAAGGATTCTTTTCGGAGGAAATGTTAAATCTCGTGGAGGTGCCGGGAGAGAATAAGCAGTTTTCGCTTTTCAAAGAGACAGTTGAGCTTGGTGACTTCCTCTCTGTTACTGGAACAGTTTTTTTGACAAAACAGAACGAAAAAAGTATTCGTGCCGAGAAATGGATTATTCTTTCCAAGTCTCTCCTTCCCATACCGACGGAATTCTACGGTCTGAAGGACGAGGAAGAATTGCTCCGCCGCCGCTATCTGGACCTCTTGGTGAATCCGGAGACGAAAGAATTGTTCGTGAAGAAGAATATTTTCTGGCAGACGGTACGGACGCTGCTGACAGAGGAAAAATTCCTTGAGGTGCAGACGCCGGTGCTCGAGCATATCCCGGGCGGTGCGGAGGCCGAGCCGTTCAAGACGCATCACAACGCTTTGGATGAGGATTTTTATTTGCGCATCTCGCTCGAGCTCGCTCTGAAGCGGCTCTTGGTGGGCGGGTATGAGCGTGTGTTCGAGATCGGACGCGTGTTCCGGAACGAAGGCATCGATCGCGAGCATCTGCAGGAGTTCGATCATATGGAATTCTATGCCGCGTATATGGATATGGAGCAGGGTATGGCGCTCGTCGAGAAACTGTACACGGATATCGTGCGCGCCGTTGTTGGAGACGCGATGCGGACGGAACACGAGGGCGAGACGATAGATTGGAGCAAGCCTTTTGCGCACGTGGATTATTTCACGGAGTTCGAGAAAGAGACCGGCATTGATCTCGCGGGCGATGTCACGGTAGCGATGCTCAAGAAAAAGGCGGATGAGCTCGGCATCAAGTACGAGGCCGCATACGGCAAGGGGAGGATGATCGACACGCTCTACAAGAAAACCGTACGGCAGAAACTGATCCAGCCGTGCTTTCTCGTCGGGCATCCGCTCGAGGTCTCGCCGCTTGCCAAAGTCGATCCTGCCAATCCGAAGCGGACGCTCCGGTTCCAGCCGGTCGCAGCGCGTAGCGAGCTCGGCAACGGCTTTGCGGAATTGAATGACCCGACGGAACAGCGCACGCGCTTCGAGGAGCAGATGGCGCTCCGCGCCGCGGGCGACGCCGAGGCGCAGATGCTCGATGAGGATTTCATCCAGGCGCTCGAATACGGTATGCCGCCGGCGTGCGGATTCGGTATGAGCGAGCGATTCTTCGCCATCCTGATGAATCGTTCCATCCGTGAGACCGTCATTTTCCCGCCGATGAAAACGAAGGAGGAGAAGTGAGTCAGGCATTAGGAAGTACGAATATTGAAAATTTGGTCGCATAGTTCAGTTGGTTAGAACGTTCGATTCACATTCGAAAGGTCCCTGGTTCGAGTCCAGGTGCGACCACAGAGGGTTCAGTTTCCGCCCAAGGCGGACAGGGGTTACCCGCCCGAACGACTGAATCGTTCAGTCGGGCGGGGAGCACTGCATTCACATTGCAAGGGTCGGTGGTTCCCTGCCCGCCTTGGGAGGGGAGTCCACTAGCGACCACAACATAATTCCTGATTCTTTATTCTTCCTCAATATGCTCGACATCCAATTCATCCGCAGCAACAAAGAGGCGCTCGCCAAAGCCGCCAAAGACAAGGGGCTTGCTTTGGATATGGATGCGCTCATCGCCAAGGATCAGGAGCGCGTGGCATTGATCCAGGAAATCGAGGAACTCAAATCGCTCAAGAACGATATCAATGAGCTGATCCAGGCCGTGAAGACCGACGAGGAACGCGCGGAAATCATCGCCAAGGGCAAGGAGATCAAGGCGAAACTCGATGAGCAAGAACCTCTCTTCGCGGCCATCAAGCGCGAATACGATACACTTATGGCGCAAGTGCCCAATATCGTGTCGCCGGATACGCCGCTAGGCGCAAGCGACGCGGACAATGTCGAGGTATTCAACTCAGGCGCAGTGCCGGAGTTCGCTTTCACGCCGCGCACGCATATCGAACTGGGGAAAATGCTCGATATCCTCGATCTGGAGCGCGGGGCGAAAGTGTCCGGCTACCGGGGATATTATCTCAAGAACGAAGGGGCGCTGCTCGTGATGGGGCTGATGCTCTATGCGACGCAGAAAATGGTGGCGGCCGGATATGCTCCGATGATTCCGCCGACGCTCGTGAAGAGTTTCCCGCTTTTCGGCAGCGGCTATTTCAAGGGGCTGGAGTATGACGGAGAGACGGATGAGATCTACCAGGTCGCGACATCGGACAAAGAAGCGGATGGCAGCGTTTCCAAGGCAGCGAAATTCCTCGTCGGGACGGCCGAACCGTCGCTTCTGGCGTATTATGCCGATGAAGTTCTGGAAGAAAAGGATCTGCCGATGAAGCTTTCCGGTTTCAGCCAGTGCTATCGGAGCGAAATCGGCTCGTATGGCAAGGATACCAAAGGGATGTACCGCGTGCACGAGTTTATGAAAGTGGAGCAGGTCGTTCTCGCGCCAGCGGACACCGAAGCCGCGAACAAGCTGCAGGAAGAGATGCTCGCCATTTCCGAGGAGATGCACCGGGAGCTCGGGCTGCCGTATCGCAAGATGCAGATCTGTACGGGGGATATGAGCGCCGGCAAATACCGCGCTTTCGACCTCGAGGCCTGGATGCCGGGGATGAACCGTTATGGCGAGACCGGATCGGCTTCCAACTTCCTCGATTGGCAATCCCGCCGTTTGAACGTGAAATATACGGATGCCACGACAGGGGAGAAGAAACACGTCTATATGCTCAACAACACCGCGCTCCCTAGTCCGCGGGTCTTCATCGCGATTCTCGAGAATCATCAGCAGGCTGACGGCAGCATCATCGTGCCGGAGGTCCTCCGTCCGTTCGTCGGTAAGGACCGTATCGAGCCGAAGGTGAAATGAATCAGGAATTGAGGATCAAGAATCATGAAAAAACTCCTCAGAAATGAGGAGTTTTTTCATTGGTGGGTGCGGGGGGAATCCTCCTCGCTCCGACTCGGAGCCTGGGCGCTACACACAGGATGCTTGCCCGCTCGCATCCGACTCGCGCCCTTCGATTCCTCACACTCTCTCCGTATAAAATTATAAAAAGACCCCCTTCGGGAGGTCCTGATAATTTCTGGTGGGTGCGGGGGGAATCGAACCCTCGACCGTTGGCTTAAAAGGCCACTGCTCTACCGACTGAGCTACGCACCCGATATAGATAGTAACAGTGGTTATTCTAATGAATTTTCGCTAAAGAGTCAATGTTTTTCTTTCATTTAGCCCTTTTTGCTGGTATACTGGAGGGGTAAAGAATATTTCCCCTATGTTTCGAAAAACGGGCTTGGTGATCATTTCGGCTTTTCTGTTATCCGGCTGCAGCTTGAGCGTTCCGTCGGGACTCGGAACGGCTGGCGGAAGCATCTGGAAATCCTTCGATGGCGGAGCGACTTTCGCCCCGAAAACCTTCGTCAATGACAAGCAGAGCATCGGTTCGGCCGATGTATTGTCGTTCGTTTTCGATCCGCGCGATCCGCAGATCATCTATATCGGCACCAAGGACAGCGGGATTTTCAAGACGACTGACGGAGCGGAACACTGGGAACAGATTACTTTTCCGCCGCTCAAGGTCTACGGCCTGGCTATCGATCATTCCAACGGCGACCGCCTCTACGCGAGCGGCGTGTACAACGAGATCAGCAAGATGTATCGCACCGATGATGCCGGCAAGAATTGGAAAGAGATCTATACCGAACCGGGCAAAGGGACGGTCATCACGACTATCGGATCGAATCCCGATACCCCGAATGTGCTCTATGCGGGCACGAGCGCTGGCGTCGTCATCAAGAGCGTTGATAGCGGGGACAGCTGGAAAAACATCTCTATCGCCAAGGGTCCGGTAACAGGCGTGTTTTTCGATAGCGGGGCGCCGAACCTCGTGCGGCTGTTCATTTTCGGGCAGGGGATGGCGGTCTCGAATGATGGCGGGCAGGGCTGGGATGACTATACGTCGCAGAAGCTAGCGGGTTTCGGAACGTCCGCGTCTCCGAAAAGTATCACCGCTGTCATCGCGGATCCGGTTTATCCGGGGCTCTTGTATGCCGGCGCACAGAACGGATTGTTCCGCAGCCGAGACGGAGGCAAGGCCTGGGAAGCTATCAATATCATCGAAAGCTCGAGAAAGTTCCCTATCCGCGCCATCGCTATCAATCCGCACAGCTCCGAAGAGATAGCCTACGCGGCCGGCGCGGCCTTTTACAAATCGAGCGATGGCGGCGTCAACTGGGCGACGACGCAATTGGAAATCAATCGCGGCATAAGCTTCATCCATTATGATCCCTCCGATCCGGCACGCATCTACTTCACGCTCCGGAAGTTCTGAAGCGGAGGGAGCCGACAGGTATAATTACGAAGTTATCATCTAACGCAGCGCCTATGATCAAAGCACTGATTGCCGAAAAAGAAGCGAGTTTCGCAAGCGCTCTCGAGCACTTCGCGAACGAAGCGGCCAAGATCCGCACCGGCCGGGCGAACCCGGGGCTGGTGGAGAACCTCATCGTCGATTATTACGGGGTCAAGACGCCGCTCAAGCAGATGGCGAGCATCGTCATACCGGAAGCGCGGCAGATTATGATCCAACCGTGGGACAAAGGCAGCCTGGTGATGATCGAAGCGGCTATCCGCGAATCCGACCTCGGACTCAATCCCGGCAATGATGGCGTGGCGATCCGCATCACCCTGCCGGCCCTGACCGAAGACCGGCGCCACGAGCTGGTCAAATCCCTCAATAGCCGCGCCGAAGAAGGCCGCATCGCGATCCGCACGATCCGCGAAGATATCTGGAAGGCTCTCCAGGATAACGAACGCGCCGGCGATATTTCCGAGGATGACAAGTTCCAGGGCAAGGACGAATTGCAGAAAGTCGTCGATGGCTATAATCAGAAGCTCGAAGCGATCCGCAAGAAGAAAGAGGAAGAAATACTGACCGTGTAAAATGCAAGAATCATGAATCAGGCATGAAAAGTCGCAAGGGTCTTTGTCTTTTTCTTAATTCATACTTCCTTATTCCTGATTCATTTTAAATTATGCTGACTATTCTCATTTTTCTCGTCCTCCTCGGGCTCCTCGTGTTCGTGCACGAATTGGGGCATTTCCTGACGGCACGCCGGAACGGCATCAAGGCCGATGAATTCGGTTTTGGATTTCCGCCGCGCCTCGTCGGGATCGTCAAAGACGATGCGACCGGGCGGTACAAAATCGTCTGGGGCGGCCAGGACATCGTCAGTCGGCACACCATCTATTCTTTCAATTGGCTGCCGCTCGGCGGTTTCGTCCGCATCAAGGGCGAAGACGGCAGCGGTGCCGATGACCCGGAAAGTTTCGCGCAGAAATCCCCCTGGATCCGCATCAAGGTGCTGGGAGCCGGAGTGTTTATGAACTTCGTCTTCGCGTGGCTTTTGATCGCCATCGTGTTCACCTTGGGGCTGCCGCAGCCGATCAATCCGGAGCAGCGCGCACAGTATCCGGATGCGAAGATACAGATTCTCGAGGTGAAGCAGGGGACGCCGGCCGCGATGATGGGGCTGCAGCTCGGCGATGAGATCGTAACGATTGCAGGAGAGCGTATGACGTCGCTCAAGCAGGTGAGCGAAATCATCGCTTCGCGCAAGGGGCAGATCCTCGAAATGAAAATTGATCGTCTGGGGAAAGAGATGACGCTCTCGGGCGTGCCGCGCACGGAGTACCCGGCCGGCGAGGGAGCTCTGGGGATCTCTTTTTCCGAAACGGCAATCGTATCGTATCCGTGGTATGAATCCATCTACCGCGGCGCCATCGCGACGTATAACATCACTATCGCTATCCTGCAGGCGTTCGGCACGATGCTCGCCGGGCTCTTCGGAGCCGGGACGGGTGCGCCTGTCGATGTGACCGGTCCGGTGGGCATCGTCTATCTGACCAAGCAGATGAGCGATCTCGGTATCGCGTACCTGCTCCAGTTCGCGGCGCTCCTCTCTATCAATCTTGCCATCATCAACATCCTGCCGATCCCGGCGCTCGATGGCGGACGCATCCTCTTCATCCTGATCGAGAAGCTGAAGGGTTCGCCGGTCAGCCAGAGAGTCGAGGGGATGATCCATCAGATAGGGTTCATCCTGCTTCTGCTCCTGATGCTCCTCATCACGATCCGGGACGTGTCGCATTTCCGGATTATCGAAAAAATCGGCAGCTTTTTCTCCTAAAGGCCCCTGATAATTAGCGGTTACCATAAAAACCCCTGTATCCAAGGGGTTTTGCTTTGGCGTATGACCGTACCACTTGACATTTAGACAGTTTTTTGGTACAGTGGGCAGTTCTCATTATTCGTAACTCCTCGCTCCAAACCATATGAATATGATGCGGAAAAAAGGCTTTTTGAGCCTTGCCAAAGAAAGTATCGCCCCAGGGCTGGTAGTTGGCATCATAATCGCCGTGATCGGCATCGGGGTCGCTTTCGTGACACAGGAACGCTTCAAGGCGAGCGCTGATTTTATGCTGTCTTCTACCCAAGAGGGGCAGGATTATTACACGGTCACGCGCTCGGCAGAATATATGAGCCGGGTGCTCGGTGAGATCGTGTACAGCGAGAGCTTCATCGGAGCGGTCGTCGATACGGGGCGCGTCGATGCCAATTTCTTGCCGCGCGATAAGAAAGATCGGCTTGAGGCTTGGTCGCGGATGCTTGCGGTGAAGAAAAACGCTGACCTCGGATTCATCAATATCTCTCTATCCGGCACGAGCGAACGCGACGTATCCAAAATTGCTCAGGCGGTCATCGTCGTCTTGAGCGAGAAGAGCGGAGAGCTCTTCGGTACCGGCGGAGAAAAAGTCACGGTGCGCTTGCTTTCAGGTCCGATCATCGAAAACAACCCATCGGCTTCGGAACTGGCGATCATCACTTTGGCCGGATTGGCGTTCGGATTTTTCGTACAGCTTGCTTGGCGTCTGGTCCGGGAAGAATTCCGTTCCGATATGCTCGTCTAAACGAATAGGGGATGTCGTTCCGCTCTTATGCTGCCGCGAAGCGGTTGAGAGGGCGGCCGAGATGTCCGATTCGAATGTTCTTTGATAATTGGCGTCGTTTATGAGGAGGTAGTTCGATATGAAACCACCGAAAGTGTTTGGATGTATCCAAAGCGATCGGTTGTTTCGGCAGCCGATCTTGGATCAAGGGTTTTTTTCTGAAAAATTTTTCTTCGAAGGAGGGCTGTACAATGAACAACTCTGACAGTAAAGCACGAGCCCACTTCAAGTGGGGATTGCTCGCTGCACTGACAATTCTATTTTTCTGGCTTTTGCCACAAGCAACAAAGCCTCCATTGCCAGTTCATGTGTCTGTGCCCGTTGTCTCACAACAGGCAGCAGAGCCGGAAGTGGTCGAACAGGCGTTATCGGAGCAGCTCGTTGTTGTTCCGACACCCGTACCGGAAGCTCCGACCGAACACATCGTGAAGAAAGGCGAGACCCTTTTCGGAATCGCCAAGGATTACGGTGTGGAATGGAAGCCGTTCTGTGTAGAGAACCGGCTGAATGACTGTAATGTTATTATGCCGGGGCAAAAGCTGACCGTTATCATCACCGACGAGGCGAAGGAAAGGGTCAAGCAGCTCCCGGCCAGGTTCTTCGAACCGAAGTATCGTTACAGCTTTACGGACTGTTCCAAAACGAAACGCGGATTCTGCGTCTTCAGCCGTCCTGGCGGTGACAAGGTCTGCAATATGGAAGTCACTATTCTGAAGAGGGATTTCGGTCTCTCCGATGAGGAAGCCAGAAGTTGGTTAGCAGCGCCGAAGGAGCGTATGTTCCTGAAGGCTGGTACTATGATCGACGGTTTATCGTTCGGGCATGGATACTGGCAAGGTCCCGTACTGGTGAAACAGGATATGTGGTATGTAGAAGGACGTATCGGGGAACGCACTTTCGGGCAATTCGAAGCGTGCTGCAACTTTTTCCCGATTGCTGCCGCACCAACATCAACAGTAGAGGCGGTGCCGGTTGAGCAAGAACCGCCAGTAGTCACGGAATCTGCACCGCTGGCAGAAGAACCGCCAGCCGAAGTCGTGCCTGAAGCGGAAGCTGAAGAAGAAATGATCGAGCCGTTTCATATCACCGCCGCTGAAGCCGCTGGCAAGCCGCGCTGCGAAGTGCAGGCTGGCCTGGGCATCTATGGCAATCGTGTGTATGAAGGAAATTGGGTCTACGGCGAAACCATCTGCTACATCTGGAAAGATGGCGAGTGGCAAGCCGGCCCAGGTCTCTACGCGATGTTCGGGAGCGGCGAATCGACCGGGTCCGCCTTCCATAACAAGGAATACGGTGTCGGGTTCCAGTTGGGCATTCAGCGCAATTGGGTGAACGGCCGGAATCATCTGGCGACGTTCGACCTGAAGGGCCGCCTGCTCTATGATAAGTCATGGGGTGCGAATCCTGATTCGGGATATCACTTCAGCCAGAAGGGCTTGAAGCTCGGTATCTACACCGGTTACGCCGAGAAGATCAACAATGAGGGCGACCTCGTCGGTGTCATCGGCGAATATTGGAAGTCATTCGGCGGTTCCGTGAAGTCCACCTGGGCGGCACAGCCGGTGCAGGATCGCGGTTCGCTCGGCGCTGCAGTCTTCTATGAGACGAAAATCTCGGACGATAATCTGTGGCGTATCCGTTACATCGGGGGAGTGAAGCATACGAACTGGGACAAGCAGAATTGGCTCCAGTTGACTCCCGAGTTCCGGTATGATGATTGGCTGATGTTCGGTCCGCAGCTCACGCTGCCTCTGGGTATCAGTCATCTGAATCAGCCGCTCAGTCATGGCGACTTGACCACGATCGGCGCGTTTATGCGTGTCGAGCTGGGCAAGAAAATCCGTGAAATCGACGCCAATAATCGCGAGGGACAGCTGGAATTCATTCCGGCTGAAGGGGCTTCCGAGCCACCATCAGACGGGCAGTTGGAATTCGTCCCTCCTCCGGCAGCGACGCCATAATGTTTTTTCGCATCATCAGTGACCCAAGGTCCATAAAAAGGATGTCCGCCAACGTGAAAACGCGCGAGATATCGGCCTGGCACTGAGAGAAAAAGCAGCAGCACAATTTGAAAGGCGGTTTTCTGCAATGCAGAGACCGCCTTTACCCTTTTTATGGGGATGTGCGAGGACTTGACAATATCCGTGTTTTGGTGTAGGATACAGAGTCCTCAAATTTTGATGGACTGTTGTGTCTTGTGTAGAATAACAAGCATAGCAAAGCAGTCTTTTCTCAACGCGCTTTTTTCTCAAAAGGAGACAACCATGCGCAAAACGGCGTTCTTTCCCATAGTACTCGCCTTACTGTTCAGCTTCACCGGCCTGGCCTCAGCGGATGTCAATGACTTTCCGGCTGGTGCCAACGCCATCTGTGCTGCCAATTCTGACGGCACTGGTACGCTGACCACCTCCGGCCTCGACGTCACACGCGTTGAGGTTTACCACCACAATCCGAACGGCATTGCTCAGTCCAAGACGATTCTGTCGCCTGCGGCAAGCTACACGATTCCGCACAATGCGACGTTCCAGATTGTTTTTTCTGACAAGACCGGTACGGGGTTTGTCAATCTGGACGGCGCTGACGGCGCTGATGCAGCCCATCTGTTCGTGTCCGATTCTGGCAAGTCGGCGTTCGAAGGTATACGGGCAGTCCCAGATCGCGCTCATGGCGGTATCGGCGGTCCCGGTTCGTCGCTTGCCTGCACCCATATGCTGCGGACGAAGAAACAGATCTAACTTCGGGCTAGCCAGCTCCATCAATCGGCGTAACGACGCTGTAACCTGAGCCCACACTTCTAACGATGTGTGGGCTCTTGACTTTTCTATGAAAAAAGAGTATAATATAAAGTTCGCATAGTGTCATCTGGAGTTCTGGTATGGCGGGCGGAATGCGGGTTATCCGGTATTCTGCCCGCGATATCGGAAACGATGTCGCAAGAGTTCATTTCAATGTTGAGAGAGAGGTGTATCATGCACAGACTGTGCGCAATACTGTTGGGGCTTTTCTTGGCAGGGTGCGTGACGACGAACGGTAGCAATACCATGGCGGTCAAGCATCAGGATGGAGAAAAGCAAATCGTCAGCCAGGTGTCTATCGACCCGATTAATTTTATCGGCGTCCAGTGGACTACTGCATTGAGCGAGGGAGACTACGCGGCGTATCTGGGGAATTTTCCCAAGCCGCTGTTCGCGGAATTCCACCCGCTCCGTTTCCGCTATCCGGCGGTGGCGTATGGAGAGCATTCCGGCAAGGAATACCCGGCTCAAGCGATCTATACCGGGTATGCGGAGTGCGCTCTGCGGATGGCATTGATCGTCGAAGGTCATCCGGATGAACCGGTCGTCGCGGCGTTCGCGACCACGCGTCTCAACCGGGTGTTCAATCTCTACGGGGAGGAAATCAGCGTGAAAACGCCTGAAAAATTGGCATCCGATCCAGGCTATCGCAAAGATGTGGTGCTCTCCGGCGGAACATCGGTCAAGAAGCTGAAGGGCATGCCGGTGACCGGGGAACGGGGATTGCAGGCAGTCTTCGACACCTGGGGAATCGCTCGGGTGAAGGGCTTGCCTGATCAGCGCACGCCGCTGCCGGAAACATTGGCTCGTCGTGTGGCTCGCGAGAACCCTGAGTACAGTTTTGTCGAGAAGTGTGTGGACAACTGCAAGCTCGGTTTGCCGATACCTCCGACACTGTTCAGCGTCGTTGTGAGCGTCCTTGCGGACATCTATACGGCTGCTTCGGCGCCTGACAAGGGTTGGGACGAAAAGTCCGAGCTGAGCCGTGGCAATCAGGGTCTGATCGCTCAGGTGATCGATGCCCAGTATCAGGCCGCGAAGGATGCCGGGATGACCTGCAATGGCTCGTCTCGTCGGGTGACGTACTGAGTTTCGGTGCGTACCCTAACAAGCGCGGATTTCTTGGAAGCTCAAGGAATCCGCGTATTTTTTTACATACGATACGGGTGATTTACGAAAAAACAATATTTGTTCTATTATAAGCGTAACGTATGCATCTAGATTATTTTTTTCAGAAAATGAAGTCATATTTTTCCGGTACCGATGTGGCTGTTTTCGCCATTGTTTTCTTGTATCTCTCTATAGGAATCGCACGCGTAGCATTCGGCGTCGTACCGATCTATCTGCTGGTCGCGCTCGTACCGATGTTTTTCATCGCGTTGCTCCGGCCGACAGCGGGAGTGTATGCCGCTATTTTTTTGACGGTGATTTTCGAGCGCTTTTTCACGCTTGAGGCGCTCCAATTCGGGCGGGACGCGGTGAAACTCTATCCGCTCGATGTCGTGCTTCTAGGAGTCTACGGCGGCGCGCTCGCCAAACTCTGGTTCGGCAAAGCCCGTTTCGTATGGAAGGCCGCTGACGTATGGCTGGCGATTTTCTTTGCATTGGTGAGCGTTTATTTTATAGCCAGTTTCGCCGGTTTCGGCAGCTCTGAAGCGGCGGTCGCTTTCAGTACGTGGAAGAATTATGTTTTCTATGGGGCGCTCGTTTTCGCGTTGCCGCTTATGCTGACAGACGAAAGTGATGTACGGCGCCTCGTAGGCTATTTTCTCACCGCGGCGACACTAGCTCTCTTTTTTCTGATGATTGGTGTAATACGCGGTGAAGGACTGTGGACGGAATTTACGCCGCTTTCGACCGCGGGCGTACGTTTGCTCGCCTTTCCTCACGCTTTTTACTTTTCTCTGGCATTTCTTGGGTTATTCGCGACCGCAGCCTATTGGCTCCGCAGCCGCTACCGCGCTTTGATGTGGATAGCGATGGCGTTGTGGATGTTCGGTATTTTTGGGTCGCTTATGCGGCATCTGTGGGTCGGTATAGCGTTTGCGGCGCTCGGCATATTTCTGTTGCTCTTGGATCAGCCGGCGCGTCAAGCAGTGCGCCGGATGGCGGTAATCGCGCTCGCTTCCGGTACGGCTTTCTTGGCCCTCTGGCTGTTCGTCGCTTTCCTGTTTCCGATGAGCGGGGCAAGCCGCGCTTTTCAGTCATCGGCTCAGACGGTTGCTGTCCGTATACTTTCTATCGGCAGTGGTGCCGATGAAAGCATCTCCTGGCGCGGATCGGTATGGCAGAGCGCTTTTGCGAAACTTGCCGAGAACCCGCTTTTCGGGACGGGACTCGGCTTGCGCATACCGGTAGAGTCAGGCGAGTATCATGATTTCGTGGAGATCCGGAATATCCACAATTCCTGGCTGGCGCTTCTCGTGCAGATGGGGATCATAGGGTATTTCGTTTTCGCGGCCGCGCTCATTGTCAGGGTATGGAATATGTATCGTCTTCGGACAGAGGCGGTCTGGCTGGCCGCGCTCCGGAATGCCACGCTCGCGCTCTTCGCCTATCAGGCGATCGTCCTGCTCGCACAGCCGTATCTGGAGACCAACCTGCTCGGCATATTTTTCTGGGTCACGCTGGGACTGATGAGCACGGCTTCGTGGCTCGAATCTGCGCCGGATGGAAAACACGCCTTATGAAGATTCTTGAGATAAACAAATTCTATTATCCGCGGCGCGGCGCCGAGCGGCACTTCCTGGATCTGATCGGGCTCTTGCGGGCAAGCGGTCACCGGGTGGCTGTATTCGCTATGGACGATCCGCGCAATGTCTCGCGCACCGATGAGCGATACTTCGTGAGTCCCGTCGGCTACAATCCGGATGATGCGAATGTATGGCAGCGACTCTGCGGGATAGGGAGACTCTTCTGGTCATTCGAAGCGCGAAAAAAAATAGCCGCGATGCTTGCTGCCTATCAGCCGGATATCGTGCATATCCACAATATCTATCACCAGCTTTCGCTCTCGATCCTGCCCATCATCAGGCGTAGCGGCACACCGATCGTGATGACCGTGCATGACTATCACAGCATCTCGCCGGACAAGGACGAGTATTACGATTTCGTCGGCAAGCGGTATTGGAAATTCCTGCTCGTGAAGAAGTACAGCTTGGGCAAGCGGGTGCTCCTGGTGATGAAGATGTACTGGGGAAAACTATTCCGTTTCTATGAGCGGGCTATCGATGTTTATATCGCGCCGAGCGAGTACTGCAAAAGCGTCCTGGTGAAAGGTGGTATTCAGGCGGAGAAGATCGTGGTCGTGCCGCATTTCGTCAAGGAGCCGACCGAGGAGATCTCGCGTCAAGGTCAGGGCAGCGAACCATACGCCCTCTATTTCGGCGGTATCACGGAAGAGAAGAGCATACGCGAACTCTGTACGCTGTTCGCGGAACTGCATTTTCCGCTTTTGCTTGCGGGAGCAAAACAGACGGATATCCTGGAAGGCCGGTATGTGCGCTCTGTCGGAGAGAAAAACAGGGCGGATCTGGAGGAGCTCATACGGAACGCCTGCCTGGTCGTGAGCGCTTCGCATCTGCCGGAGACGTTCGGTCTCATCGTGCTCGAAGCCAATATTCTCGGCAAGCCGTTTTTCGGTTATGCGACCGGCGCTTATCCGGAAATTGTCGCGCAGGGCAAGAATGGCTGGCTGGCAAGCGACCGGAGCACGCTCCGACAGATGATAGCGGATTTCATCGGAGACAAGGTTCGTTGCGAGACTGCTGATACTATCGCGTGCGAGACGAGAGAAAAATACGGAACCGCTGCATATATGCAAAAGCTCGATCAGATATTCACACGGATCGGGACTCGGTAGTATCTGTTGCCAAGAGACCTCGCTTGGTGGTATATTGGGGGTAGAAAATAAATAATTATAGGTATCTATGCCTCATACAGTTTCGCTTGCATTTTTTCGCAACATCACCTATTGGCTTCGGGTCGTCTCGCTCGGACTGATCGTCGGTCTCTCGATCCAATTCGTCCAGGCCTGGAACGCGGCACCTGGTACGCCGCCAGCTGGCAATGTCGCCGGACCGCTTACGACCGGCAATGTCGATCAGGTGAAGAATGCCGGATTGGGATTGACGGGCAATCTCGTGGTGGGATCAGCGGCTACCCCTCAGTCGATCTGTTTCAATGGGGACTGCCGCAGCGTCTGGCCGACCGGAGGCAGCGGCGGTACGATCACGGATTATAACAATCTCCCTGCCGGAACCGTTGCCGGATATTGCAATGAAAGTATCACATGGTCCCAGAATAGGGCTATAGAACCTGGATATTTTAAGACCAATCACAAGACCGGCTGTGCGTGTCGTACCGGTTTTACTCAGGTAGAGACAGGCGAATCCGGCGAGTTACTGGGTCACGTTTTGCTTGCATATTTCACATGCATAAAGAATTAGTATTCAAGCGTCCTGTTGGTGTTCTCTGTTATCAAAAACAACCTCCTGTAACGGGGTTGTTTTTTTGTAGAGAATATTTATGGCTGCAGACGGATGCGGGCATCGAGGACGCGGAAATGCTTGGCTTCAGGAAAGGCGAGAACCGGGTTGATATCGAGTTCGGCGATGTCTGGGAAATCCTCTGCGAGCTGCGAGAGGCGGCCGATCATCTCATAGAGGGTGGCGAGGTGGATGCCTGCCTGTCCGCGCGCACCTGATAGGATCGGGAAACTTTTCAATCCGGCGATCATCTCCTCGGCGTCTTCCTCTGTCAGCGGAGCGAAGCGCATTGCGACGTCATGGAAGGTTTCGACGAAGATGCCGCCGAGGCCCGCGAGAACGAGGGTGCCGAGACCTGGTTCCTGTTTCAGGCCGAGAATGATCTCGCGTCCATCCTGGGCAGACATCTCGACGACGAGCGCGCCATCGAGGCGGGCATCTGGAACTTTTTCTTTGACCTGTGCCATCAATCTATCATAGGCGCTCGCCGCATCCTCCGGGGCGATGTCGAGGAGGACGCCGCCCACGTCTGATTTATGGACGATATCCGGAGAGACTATTTTGAGCGCTACTTTCTTGCCGATTTTCAGGGCAGCGGCCAGGGCGGCTTCGCTGCTTGTGGTCTGGTAGGTCGCGAAAAACGGGAAGCCATAGGCCGTGAGCACAGCGCGCGCCTCCATTTCGGTCAGCGTCGTGCGACCTGCAGCGCGAGCCGTTTCGATGACTTTTTGCGCGGCTTCACGGTCGAGAGCGTCGAGTACGAATGGCGTGGAGAGGGTTTCCTTTCGCCACTGCGCGACTTGCGAAAGCGCAGCGAGGGCTTCCGCTGCCGCCTCGGGATAGGGGATCATCGTGACGGAATTTTTCTGGAGCAGCGCCGTGCCGTCCGTGAAGGATTCGCGGCCTGCGAAACAGGCGATGACCGGCTTGCCGGAAGATTGTTTGATATCGATGATCGCTTCGGCGGTCGCCTTGGCTTCGGTCATCGTCTGCGGCGTGACGATGACGAGCAGCATATCCGTCTGGTCGTCAGCGGCGACGATGTCGAGCGTGGCACGATAGCGATCGGCGAGCGCGTCCCCGAGAACATCGACCGGGTTATGCTTGCTGGCGGCGGCTGGCAGGAGCGCTTCGAGTTTCCCTTGTGTCTCTCGGGAGAGCATCGCGAGTACGAGACCGCTTTTGGTGGCCGCATCGGTCGCGAGGACGCCGAGTCCGCCGGCATTGGTGACGATGGTGACGCGGTTGCTCTCCGGCAGGGGGTTGTGCGAGAAAGCGGCGAGCATATCGATGAGCTGCTCAAGGCTGTCGGCGCGTACGATGCGCGCTTGATCGAAGAGCGCCTGATAGGCGGTATCGCTCCCGGCAAGCGCTCCCGTGTGCGAGCTTGAGGCCCGGGTGCCGGCGACCGTCGCGCCTGATTTGAGTACGACGATCGGCTTGGGTTCCGAGCGCGCCAGTATCGCGCGACCGGTCTCGATGATTTTTTTTCCGTCCGTCAGCCCTTCGGTATAGAAGCTCAGCACTCCGATATGATCATCCTGGGCGAAGTAGCGAAGCAGCTCGTTTTCTCCGAGAGCGGCTTTGTTGCCGATGCTCGCGAAATGCGAAAAACCCAAGTACTCCGCCGTGAGATCGAGAAGAGCAGTGCACAGCGCTCCGCTCTGGGAGAAGAAAGCGATGTTGCCATCCTCTGGCATCCGCACGGCGAAAGAAGCGTTGAGGCCGAGTTTGGGATGGAGGAAGCCGAGGCAGTTCGGCCCGAGGAGCGCGATGTCGTATTCCTGAGCGATAGCGATGAGCTCATCTTCGAGCGCTGTGCCTGTCGTGCCGGTTTCCTTGAATCCGGAAGAGATGATGATGGCGGCAGGGATATTTTTTTCGCCGGCTTGGCGGAGGACTTGCGGAACGCTCGCAGCCGGGATGATGATGATAGCGAGATCGATCGCGTCCTCGATAGCGGTGATGTCCGTGTAGCACGGCAGGTCGAACAGCGTAGCGGTTTTCGGATTGACCGGATAGACCTTGCCAGCGTAGCCGTTTTTGAGGAGATTGGCGGTGAGGGTATAGCCGACGCTTCCCGGATTGGTGGAGGCGCCGACGACCGCGATAGACGTGGGTGAGAACAGGGTATCGAGCTGCATAGGTATTGAAGAGGAATTATGAACTTCGAATCATAAATGACGAGTCAAAAAAGAACTGAAAACAAAGGCTTTTAGCATAATTCCTGATTCCTGATTTTTCATTCTGGCTTCCATTGTAGCCGAAAACCAGAGTCTTGACAAAAATGCCGAAATTTGCTAGTATGCAATGTTTAAAAATTGATTACTCAACCATATGCAGGGTCGCGAATTTTGGCTTTCTCGAGAGGTTTTTTTCGGTCTGGTATTCGGTCTGCTGCTTGTAGCGCCGGTGTTCGTTTTCGGCGGATCCGCAGTCATTTTCGTCGACAAGAATGTGAGTGGCAGCACAGACGGCACGGCCAGCCATCCGTATCACACTATTTCTGAGGCATTGCGGCACGCCACAAGCGGTACGGAGGTCCGCGTCAAGGACGGTACGTACGAAGAAAACATCACTATTCCGAAAGGCGTGGATGTGGTCGGCGATAGCGAAAAACATGACCGGGTGATCATCAAAGGCGATAACGACAATCGTCCGACAGTGACAATGAAGCACGATACGAAGCTCAGTCATCTGACGGTCAAGAAAGGCCGCCACGGCATCCGCATCCTCGAGGATTCCAAAGCGCATATCTTCGATGTGGTGGTCAAGGATAGCGATCGAGACGGCATCCATATCGATGCGGCGGACCGGGACAAGAAGCATCGCGTGCTGATCGACAAGACCAAAGTCATGGACAGCAAGCGTGCGGGCATTTATTCCGAGAAGCGTTTCATCGTGCTCATCAATAGCGATATCGTCGAGAACAAAGGCGACGGCATCGACCTGGCGCTCGGCACCAAAGCCTGGCTCGAGGATAACCGCTTCAATGACAACCGCGGAAGCGGCGCGAAGCTTACGCTGGATAAAGCGTCTATCTTCGGCAAGAAAAACGGCTTCCGCAACAACAAGCGCGAAGGTTTGGAGGTCAACGCTTTCGGCGCGGCCGGGACGATCGAACTCAAGCGCTCAGCGTTCGTGAAGAATGACCGGTACGGCGTGGCGCGCGTGGGGCGGACGGCAGCCGGGACGAAGCAGTTCGGCAACCTTTCTTTCGGTGTCGGCATCAATGCGAGCCGTTTCGAGGCGAATGGGATGGGCGGCCTCTCTCCTGTGGTATCCGGTTTCTAATTATCCCATCTGTTTGGGCGAAGAGTCGAAGCATTATGAAAATAGCTTTTATCGGACAAAAGGGGATTCCGTCTCTTTCCGGCGGCGTTGAGAAACACGTCGAGAAACTGGCGACGCGCTTGGCCGCTTCCGGCCAGGAGGTCTTCGTCTATGTCCGTTCGCACTATACCGACCCGACGCTTGCCGAATATGCGGGCGTGAAGCTCATCCATACTCCGACGATCCGCACCAAGCACCTGGATGCCATCACCCATACGCTGTTTTCGACGATGCATATGCTGTTCCAGGATTATGACGTCGTGCACTACCACTCTATCGGTCCGAGCGTGCTCGCGATCCTGCCGCGGATCTTCCGTCCGGGGATGCGCGTGGTGGCGACGTTCCATACCCGGGATTATTTTCACAAGAAATGGGGATGGTTCGCGCGCGCCTGTCTGCGGATCGCCGAATACCTCACCTGCACGGTGCCGGAGAAGACGATCGTGATCAGCGAGACGCTGCTTCAGTATGCGCAGAAGACGTACAAGAAACAGTTCGCCTTCATCCCCAATGGCGCGGAAGTCGCCTATGAGCCGGATACGACGCCGCTCAATCAGTGGGGCATCCGTCCGAAGCGCTACATCCTCTCGGTCAGCCGTCTCGTCGAGCACAAAGGCATCCATTATCTCATCAAGGCGTTCCGGGAATTGGAACGTCAGAATAAGATCCCGAACAATTTCAAGCTGGTGATCGTCGGAACCCATGCGTACACACAGGAGTACGAGACATACCTCAAGGTCTTGAGCGCAGGGACGGACAACATCGTCTTTACCGGCGAACTGTATGGGAAAGATCTGGCCGCTCTGTTCTCTCACGCTTCTTTGTTCGTGCAGCCCTCCGAAGAAGAGGGATTGTCTCTCGCGCTTCTGGAAGCGATGGCCTATGGGCTGCTTGCGATCGTGAGCGATATCGCTGCCAATCTGGAAGCTATCCAGAACGGGAGCGGCGTCAGCTTCGAATCCAAGAACGCGGAGTCTCTGAAAAAAGTGTTGGCGTATTATATCAACTGTCCGGCAGAAGCCGAAGCGATCGGCGCTATCGCCAAAGAGCGCGCGGAACAGCAGTATAGCTGGGATGCGATCGCGCGGCGCACGCTCGAGGTGTATGAGGATGTTTTGCATCAGTATAGCCATCTGAAAGAACACTATGCCGAATACCGCACGAAATAAATTGCTGCCGCCTGCTTCCTGGGCGCGCGCCTTTCTGGTGACGCTTTTTTTCGTGACGCTCGCGTCCGGATTATTCTGGCTGGATTTTTTCCGCAGCTATCAGGCGGAAGTGACCGTGCTGGTCGTGTCTAAAACGGGAACAGTTCAGTCTTCCGGGGATGTGGCCGGCAATGTGGCGGAAATCGCTCGGACGCTGTCTTTCTATGAGCGCGTCCTGGCTGACAACGACCTGATCGATGACGCGTTCGAAGGCTATGCGCCGGATGCTCGCAAAAAGGCTTGGAACGACAGCGTTTCCGTGAAGCGCCAGGATCAGAGCGGTACGCTTGTCATACAGGCGCACGGGGAGACGCCCGAGATGGCCAAGCGGCTCGCCAAACAGACGGCGCAGTCGTTGTTTTCCGTAGCGGGGCTGTATTACAACGTGAAAACGGATATCGATATGCGCATCATCGACGGACCGATTGCCTCCTATGTCTTGGCGCGGCCGTTTCTTTTCGGTGTGACCAGCCTCCTTTCCGGCCTTCTGGTTACCGCGCTTTTTTTCCTGCTCTTGAATCTCGTGCCTGGCTTTATGTCGAGGAAGAGCGGCAAGCTTTATCTGAGTGAAGCTCGGACAAAAGCACCCAGCTTTTTTGATGCCTATGCCGCGCCGGAAAAAGCCTATCCGGAATTCTCGCTCGGCGAGACTGTCCCGTGGATCGATCCCAAGAAATTCATTCCTGCCAAATCGCCGAAACTGTCTTTCAAGGGCTTCGAGGCTCCGGTGCCAGCGCCGGAAGAAATATACGTGCCGTATCCCGGTACTCATTCGATCGCTCACGCGCCGGCTCCTGCCAATCTGCCGGTTGCGGATGAGAGCCAGTTTCTCGGAGATGATGAGGTGCCATTGCCTGCCGTGCCGGAATTCGGAATCCCGGCGGAAGAACCGAAAGCGCTGTTTCCGCCAACGCAGGGAGAGCCCGCTGCGTCCGAGGCTTATCGAGGCGAGCCGACAGCGGAGGAATACAAGCGCCGCCTCAACGAGCTCTTGTCCGGCAGTAATTGATCCGAAGGGTCATCCCGGGCTTTGACCCGGGATCCAATGAAAAACTATGAAAAAATATTCGACGCACTTCTGGGTAGCCTTCGTGATCGGAGCGGTGATATTCCTCTCCGGCTGGTTCGTCTTCTGGGAAGTGAAGCATCAGGGCTTTGAAAGCCTGAAGCGTTTGCTTGGAGCCGTGCCCGTCAAGCAGGAGGTCCGGACCGATCTGGAAACGGTGATGTCGCTCGCTGACGCGCTCCTGCATACTGATGGAGAGGAGAGGGCGTATCTTATCTTGTTTCAGAACAATCTCGAATTGCGGCCGGGCGGCGGTTTCATCGGATCGTTCGGCATCCTGAAGGTGCGGGATGGCAACGTCGCGGATTTCGCCGTGCACGATACCGGCAATTTCGACGGGCGCATTCCGAGCACGGTCGAGCCGCCGTATCCGATGCGCGAGACGCTCAAGATCGATTCGTGGAAACTCCGCGACTCCAACTATTCGCCTGATTTCGCGGAGAACGCGAAGCGGGCGGAAGATTTCTATCATATGGGCAATGGTACGGAGCAGTTCGACGGCGTCGTCGCGGTGACGGCCAATGTGCTCACGTCGTTTCTCAAAGTAACCGGCCCGGTGGAGATCGCAGGGTTTCCCGGCGTCTATAGCGCTGATAATGCCATCCTGGATCTCGAGTACCAGGTGGAGCAGGGGTATCTGAAGCAGGATATCGAGTTCGGCGAGCGCAAATCGGTGATGGGGATGCTCGGGCTCGAGATCCTTCATCGTGTGAAAGCGCTGCCGCTTGCGAAACAGTACGAGCTGTTCCAGACCGTGCTCGCTGATCTGCATCAGAAAGACATCCAGCTCCGCTTCAAGGACGAGCTTCTGCAGGAGCAGGTGGCGGCCTCGGGCTGGGACGGCGCGATGGACAGCGCCTGGAAGAACGATTATCTGTTCCTCGTGGACGCGAACCTCAACTCTTTCAAGAGCGATTATTTCGTGAAACGCTCCTACGCGTACACCGTCGACCTCTCGCAAGCTGTGCCTCAGGCGACGCTTGCCGTGACGTACCAGCATACGGCCGAGAAGCGCGACTGGTTCGCCAAGGACTATCAGACATTCCTCCGCGTCTATGTGCCGGCCGGCAGCTACCTGAATCGCGTCACGGGTGCGGCCAAGGATCCGGTGTATGGCGAATTTTTGAACAAGAAATATTTCGGCGCGCTGGTGCAGGTGCCCCTCGCGATGGAAAAGACGGTGACGTTCGAATACGCGCTGCCAGAGAACCTGGAACGGCAGTGGTATGATCTGAAGATCCAGAAGCAGCCGGGGTTGAGCGATGTGCCGGTCACGGTGACGATCATCCGGCAGGACGGATCCAGAGAAGAGAAACATTTCGTACTCGATCGCGATACGGTGCTCGGCGATCTGCAGTAAGGCGCCCTCGGAAATCGGACACGCTGGTTTCCGGTCAGTAGCGAAGGGATATGGCATATGTGCCCCCATATCCCTTGCCTACTGTCAAAAAGGGCAGTATCGTTTCAATCAAGCGGCGTACGGATGTGCGCGTCAGTTGTTTAACAATTTGTATGAGAGAGGGGAAATAAGATGTGGGACTTTCTAAGCTTCAACGTAGGCGCACTCGCCGTATTACTCGGTGCTTTTGTGCTTCCGATAGTCGTTATCAATGAAGTGTTGGTCAGATCATTCAAAGACCAGATGTCGAATATGCATTCGCGGCTGCGGGATGCTGTTTTGGCGGCGTATCAAAGGATGAATGTGATGGAGCTGGTGTATTATATATCCGCTTGTGGATGTCTGGTATTAGCACTCTTATCCTGGCAATATTGGAAAATGGTACGCGTGCCTCAGTGGATGTCATGGACCCCCCTTCTATTAGTTGCAGTGATTTTTTTTGTCTATGGTTTTGAGTCTTTAGTCAGAAGTTTGGTTGAAAGCAGAACATTAACCTTCTGGACGGCTTTGAATCGGGCTACTAAGCTTGGTCAGCTGCCACAGTGTCAAGGTGTTATTACTCAGATATTGAGTCTGAGTGGTGTTGCATCGGTGCAAATCACCATACGGTCTGTCGGAGATGGGAGACCAGAACGAAGCTTCGTGTTCGAGGCTGCTCCGTGCTACAGCCACTGGTCCTATTCCGCATTGGTTAACGGGGATCTGGTTCTTGTGTTTTTTACTGAACCATCCTCTGAGGTGCCAGACGTGCAACCGTGTATCCAGCATATGATGTTTCTTGATTCCAAGGAGAAACTGGACCGCTATTTCCTGCTTTGATTGCCTGTCCTTTCTTGACCCGCCACGTGTTCCATATGGAGCGCTCGGCGGGTTTTTATTTGTAGAGAGCCCAGGGGACTTGTGTTACAATGGAAACGGAATCGAGAATCAAGAATGGAGAATCAAGAGAAAGGGGGGTCTCTTGCGTTTATTCCTGATTCCGGATTCATAATTCCTGATTCTTTTACGATGCGTTTCGATATCATCTCCATTTTTCCGGAAAGTTTCGCAGCGTACTTCGGCGTGTCTATGCTGAAGCGCGCGGAGGAGGACGGACTGATCGAGATCCATACCCACAGTCTGCGCGATTTCGCCCACGACAAGCACAAGACGGTGGATGATACGCCCTACGGCGGGGGAGCCGGGATGCTGCTCAAGGTGGAACCGCTCGCGGAAGCGATCGAGACAGTGAAGAAGATACAAGATACAAGATACAAGATACAAGATGAAGACAGGGAACCCATCACCCATCACTCATCGGGTATCACTCATCGCGGAACCCGGACTATCCTCTTTTCTGCCAAGGGGAAAACATTTACGCAGGCGGATGCGAGGCGGCTGGCGGAATATGACAGGCTGATTCTCGTATGCGGGCGCTATGAGGGCGTTGATGAGCGTGTGGCGGAGCATTTCGTCGATGAAGAACTGTCTATCGGGGACTATGTGCTGACAGGCGGAGAGCTCCCGGCGATGGTGGTGACGGATGCGGTGACGCGTCTCTTGCCGGGTGTGCTGGGCAATATCGAGAGCGCGGAAACGGAATCGTATGCGGAGGAGGGACTGGTGGAATACCCGCAGTATACGAAGCCGGAAGAGTTCCGGGGGATGCGCGTGCCGGAAGTGCTCCTCTCGGGCCATCACGCGGAGATTGCCAAATGGAGGGAAGAACAGTCAAAAAAATCAAGTGAGCGGCGTAAAAGAGTGCAGGCAGAAAATCAAAATGTAAAAATCAAAGATCAAAATGACAATGCAAAATAAAAAACTTTTAAAAGACGGGAATGGTCTTAAGGGTTTGTTTATTACCAAACGAAGCGAGCGAAACGAAAGCTTACTTTCGTTTCCGAGCGCAGTGCCGGTAAAATCGGGTTCAATGCCCCGCGGCTTGCCGCGGAGGGACTTCAGTCCAGGGCTTGCCCTGGGGTTTAATACCCGTTATTTTGAATTTTGATCTGTTATTTTTCATTTTGATATTTTCTTTTTCCATTTAAGGTATGTCCAAATCCATCGATCGCAAGCTGCTCGTCGCTATCCTGATCCTCCTCGGCATCGGACTCCTGATGATCGCGAGCGCCGGCGTGTTCTACGGGCGGGCGCGTTTCGACGATGCCTATTATTTTTTCAAGCAGCAGCTGATCGGTCTCGGCGTCGGGCTGATTATGCTCTATATCTTCCAGCGCATCCATTACCGGGCCTGGCAGCGCTTCGTCGTCCCGATATTCTTCGTGGCGCTCGGGCTGCTGGTCCTGGTTTTCATCCCGGGCGTCGGCACCTCCGTCT
>Ga0209542_10005028_pt1 | contig 26770 bp, 24 predicted proteins | sample RifCSPhighO2_01_FD_184028 | JGI IMG/M metagenome (GOLD analysis project Ga0209542, IMG submission 184028) | Soil microbial communities from Rifle, Colorado - Rifle CSP2_plank highO2_0.1 (SPAdes) (version 2) | ecosystem: Environmental > Terrestrial > Deep subsurface > Rock core/Sediment ...
CCGTGCTATCTCTGGGTTACGTCCCACAAGGATATCTGGACGACCCCCAGTAATACGCATTGCACGCCACGCCCCCCACCGAGGGCGTTTTTTATGCTTCCCACCACCTGTATCAAATTTCATCCTATGGACAAAAATTGATACATCCAAAATACATGACGGTCGTCCAGTGAGTTGGATAGGTATCCTAAAGATGTACCGGTCGGCACAAGTTGTGGATAGTAAGAGATAATGAATTTGAACAATCCGCCGCCTCCGCTGGCCTTGACAAAATGGGTTGGTAGGTGCATATTATAAAGGTAGCTCATTCCAATCCCCAGGAGAAAATAGATGCTATACCAACTGAAAGAACTGTTGAAACAAGTACTTGCCGATGATGAACTTTTCGCCCTTGGCGCGAAGGTCATGAAAAAGGGATACGGCGCTTTGCTCGCCGAGGGATTTACTCCCGATCAGGCGATTAAAATCGTCGCTGGCCAAGGAGCCGGTGTCAAGGCCAGTTAAAATAACATGCAGTTTCGCACAAGACGGCTATCCGCGTGGGAGCCGTTTTTTATTTGGTACAATAAACAGTAATGCTGAAGCGGCTGGAAATAGTCGGATTTAAGTCCTTTGCCAAGAAGACAAGCTTGGATTTTTCTAATTCTACTACGGCGATTGTCGGGCCGAACGGGTCTGGGAAGAGTAACGTAGCAGAGGCATTTCGTTTTGCACTCGGAGAACAGTCAATGAAGAGCATGCGCGGCAAGCGCGCAGAAGATTTGATATTTAATGGCTCGCATACAGCTCCGCGCGCGAATCGCGCCTCGGTCTCTATTATTTTTGATAATTCTCGGCGCACTTTTAAAATAGACTTTGACGAAGTATCCATTGAGCGTGCTGTTTTCAGAGACGGCACTAGTGAGTATTCTATAAACGGCTCGCACGTGCGACTACGCGATATTACAGAACTTCTCGCTGGTGCGAACATTGGCGAGACCGTCCACCATATTATTTCTCAAGGGGAGTCGGACAGGATACTGCTCGCCAATAATCGCGAGCGCAGAGCGATGTTAGAAGATGCTCTCGGACTGAAGATTTATGAATTCAAGAAGCAGGAGGCGGAGAGGAAGCTCATTAAGACAGAGGACAATATCTCGCAGGTGAATTCTCTTCGCCGCGAGCTCGCGCCGCACCTGCGTTTTCTCGAGAACCAGGTGAAGAAGCTTGAGCGCGCCGATGAGCTGCGGAGAGAGCTTATTAAACTCGCGCAGACCTACTTCGCTATTGAGGACGTATACGTGACCGAAGAAAGGAAGAAGAATGAGAGAGAGAAGGACAAAGCATCAGAACGTCTTGCGGTAGCAAGTGCCGAGCTTGACCGGATCGCAGACCCACAGACGACTGACAGCGAGACGACGAAACGCACAGAAGTCTTACGCGCCTCCGAGCGCGAGGTATCGGAGCTCTCGGCGAAGCGTTCGGCGCTCGCACGCGACATGGGTCGCATAGAGGGCGCGCTCGCGGAGGTGAAGCGTCGCGTCGCACAGGTAGCGCGTGAGCCGTATGCCAAGGTACCTCGCGAGGAGCTCGAGGCTCTTCATACAGAAGTCGAGAAACAAGTCGAAAATGTCGGCAACGATAGCAATGCGATGCGCGCCGCTCTTTCAGCCATCAGGAGCGTTGTAAAATTATTTTTTGCACGCTACGGCTCGCCGAGAGATGAGCGTCTTTCAGATGAAGAGAATGCAGCGTTTAAGCTCGAGCGGGAACTAGCAGAACTAGCCGAAAAGTTTGCCGCCGTGTCTGCTGCTCTAGAAAAAGCCGAGTCGGCACGCGCTAGGGCGCGCGAGGGTATGGTGGCGCTCGAAGAGACAGGACGCGAAGTGAGACGCCGTATTCTAGATTTGGCACAAGCTAAGGCACAAGCGGAGGGTGATGTGGCGAGGGTTGATGCGCGCGAATATGAGCTATCGCTACTCGCAGAAGAACTCGATCGCGATAGGGCAGAGGCGATAGCGGTTGGAGGCGCTGCGACAATCTCATACGAACATCTCTCGACGATGCCTAATGAAGAGAGGCGTGTGCAGGAGGAGCGCAAGCGTTCTCTAGAACGCACTAAGATTCGGCTCGAAGAAGCGGGCGGCACTGGCGAAGAAATCAGGCAGGAGCATAAAGAAGTTTCGGAGCGCGAGACATTCCTCGCAAAAGAACTCGACGATCTCGCGAAGTCTGCGTCGGGTCTGCATGCGCTCATAGACGATTTGAATACAGAACTCGCTAAACATTTCTCTGACGGGCTCGCGAAGGTCAACGAATCATTCAGTGAATATTTCGCGCTTATGTTCGGCGGTGGAAGTGCTAGGCTCACTCTAGAGGAGCCCGAGCCAATTGACGACGAATCCTCCTTCGCTGAAGCTACGGAGGACCCAGAAGATTTACCGCGAGAGAAGGAGAGGCCAGGAATTGAAATAGCGGTAAATCTTCCTCGAAAGAAAGTGCGCTCCCTGATGCAATTATCTGGAGGAGAGAGAGCTCTCACGAGTATTGCGCTTATATTCGCGATGAGCCAGGTGAACCCTCCGCCATTTTTGATTCTCGACGAGACCGATGCCGCACTTGATGAAGCTAATAGTAGGCGATACGGCGATATGATAGAAAACCTTGCGAAGAAGTCGCAGCTCATCGTCATCACGCATAATCGCGAGACGATGAACCGCACATCGATTCTTTACGGCGTCACCATGGGCGGCGACGGCGTATCTAAGCTGTTATCGGTAAAGTTTGAAGAGGCTGTAAGTGTTGCAAAATAGGCAGGGAAGTCTATAGTCACTATAGAAATTATAGAGAAGGAGTGAAGATGTTTGTTGGGATTTTTGGACCGCGCAGGCCCAAGCCGGTGTTTCGAGTAGGACAATTTGTTGAAATTCAAGTTTCTTGGAGCCAACTGAAGCACTACATGTTAATTGAAAAGCTCCATTGGATGAAGCCAGGGAGTGTGTCGCAGGAATGCTGGACCTACGGGGGTCCGATTCTTCGGCTTCAGAATGACAAGCTGACTCGCTCGACCGTAGGATATTTTGTGCGCGAAGAAGTTCTCACGGCGCTACCGAATCTCGATTAGCGCGCACAAAGCGGCAGGTTCCACCTGCCTTTTTTATAACAAAAAAGCGCCTGAGAATGTCAGGCACTTCACGGGAGCGCTATTTACGGCGTCAGGAGCCGAACCACCATTTCCCGCAGGTTCGGATGCAACATGTAGATTCCGATGCATGTCCCAATGATGACCACAGCAATAGAGAAGGGGGAAGTCTTCGATTTTGCCGTTATGCAAAATACGAAGATAAATACAAGAATGGGGACGGTTGCGACCCATGGCAAATGTATGGTCATCAGATACGAAACCAATCCCGCCAGCAGAAAAAACACCAAGTTCATAACGCCTCCCAGGCAGTGTTCACAGAAACTTTCTGTATTCTATATACTATACAAAAATAATCCTGTCAATCTTTCATCATACTTTCAATTTATAATGGGACGAAGTCCAATTCTTTTTCTGGGATGCGCGCCGTGATGAGCTTCACTCGGATGGGATCGCCGAGGCGATACGACTTGTGTGTGCGGCGACCGACGAGGCGGTATTGCTTTTCTTCGTATTCAAAAAAGTCGTCACCGACGTTGCGGATATTAATCATGCCGTCTGCATGTGTTTCGGCGAGTTCCACATAAAGGCCTCTGTCTGTGACACCGGAAATCACCGCGTCAAATTCTTCACCGATACGGTCAGCTAGGAACTCCACCTGCTTCATCTTGACCGAATCGCGCTCGGCGTCGGCGGCCGCGACTTCGCGTTCAGAGGCGTGGATGGCGAGCTTGTCAAAAGATTGCATTTCTGCCGGAGTTATTTTGGCCCCACCAGCATGCGATTTTATCAGCCTGTGGATAACTAAATCAGGGTAGCGACGGATTGGGGAAGTGAAATGGGTGTAGAAATCGAATGCGAGACCGAAGTGCCCTATATTCTGTGTCGCGTAAACAGCCTTGCTCATAGAACGCAGGGTCGCGGTCTTGATGAGATACTCTTCAGGCTTCCCTTTTACCGATTCCAAAAGTCTGTTTAATTCTGCGCCGGTCACTTGCCCACTGCCTGATGTTTTCAAATGGTAGCCCATAATGCGAAGAAGGTTCGCGAGGTTTTCGATGCGGTCGGTGTCCGGCGCATCGTGGATGCGGTAGAGCGAGTAGAAATGTTCTCCGCCGTTACTTGTGAGTTTCTCCAGATGCTTCGCCACCGCTTCGTTCGCAAGCAACATGAAGTCTTCAATAAGAAAGTTAGTCGCCCCGCGTTCTTTAAGGTGAACAGCGATTGGCTTACCTTCGGCATTTAACTCAATTTTCACTTCAATTGTGTCAAATTCTATGGCGCCTTTGGCTTGGCGACGTGCGCGGATTTTTTTGGATAGCGCGAGAAGTGTGGAAAGTTCTTCATGCATGGTGCCAGAACCAGTATCAAGCACCTCCTGTGCATTCTCATATGTAAAGCGCTTGTCGGAGTGGATGATCGTCTCGCCGAACCATACGTCTTTGATATTGGCATCGTTGTCCAGCTTGAAGACTGCAGATACGGCGAGACGGTCTTCGTCGGGTTTTAGAGAACACAAATCGTTTGAAAGCACTTCGGGCAGCATGGGAATAGTGCGGTCTACAAGGTAGACACTCGTCGCGCGCGCGACGGCTTCTTTATCAAGCTCGGTGCCGGGCTTCACGAAAAACGAGACGTCTGCGATGTGCACGCCGACTTCTATGTCGCCGTCTGGAAGTTTCTGCACAGAAAGGGCGTCGTCAAAGTCTTTTGCATCAAACGGATCAATGGTGCACGTCGCCACCTTTCTGAAATCACGTCTCCTTGGGTTCCTCGCTTCTTCAGCAAGAATTTGCGCACCGTTTTTTTCCAGTGATTCCGCTTCAGAAACGACACCCGTGGGGAAGTCGCTCGAGAATCCTTGGCCGAGAGCTAGGGCGCGCATCTCTGTCTCATGTACTCCAGCTTTGCCTATAACTTCTTCAATAGTGCCGAGCGGATATTCTTTATCATCCGCCCAGTCGCCGAGACGTACGAGTACTTTATCTCCAATCTCTGCTGCTCCTTTGCTTAAAATGACGATAGGCACATACATCTTCTTGTAGTCCGGCGACATAAGGGTCAGTCCGTCCTGGTCGACGAGTGTTCCGACAAAAGTCTCTCTCGCGCGCGAAACTATTTCCACCACCTTGCCGGCGTCGCGAGGAGGCATGCGGCCCATCGGGTCAGAATATTTGCCAGAGGGCTTCACTTTAACTATGTCCCCGGATAGCGCATGTCCCGCCCACTCGGCTGGAATTAGCAAATCTTCTTTCTGCTTGTCCTTCGTAGCCTTGGTGGAGTAGGGGCCTTCCACGCTAAAGAAGCCGATGCCCTTTCTGGTCATCGTTATCGGACCCTCATATACTTTTAATACTTTTTGCGCCTCCGCCATTTTTTATCACTCTAGCAATAATTTGGGGTTTCTGCTATAGTCGCCCTTATGTTGATGATACGCTTTCAGCGCATAGGCCGGACCAATGATCCGGCATTTCGCATTGTCGTACTCGAGAAGGAGCGCGCTGCCAAGGCTGGCAATATCGTTGAACTTCTCGGCACCTACAACCCGCGAAGCAAAGCGCTCACGTTGAATGAAGAGCGGGTCAAGTACTGGATAAGTAAGGGCGCCCAACCGACCGGCTCCATCCACAACCTACTTATCTCGAAAGGCGTCATAACCGGTAAGAAGGTGAACGTACTTCCGAAGAAGACTCCGCAGAAGAGCGAAGAGGCGATAGCTGCTGAAACTGCAGCGAAGACAGAGACGCCAGTAGTTGAAGAGTTGCCGACAGAGGCAGAAGCTGTAGCCGAAGCTGAGCCTGTACCAGCAGAACAACAGGCGGCATAATGGAACCAGAACACGCATTTCTTGATTACGTTATAAAAGCCATCGTTGACCATCCAGAAGATGTAGTAATTACACGCACCGTTGATAATCTGGGAGTTCTGCTTACTCTCACCGTTCACCCGGATGATATGGGGAAAATTATCGGTAAGGGAGGGAAGTTCGCGACGGGAGCAATTCGTCCGCTTCTCCACGCCGTCGGCATGAAGCACAATGCCCGTGTCAGTCTTAAAATAAACGAGCCAGTCGGCGGCAAAAGAGATCCAGAAATCAAAACCATAGATCAAGTAGTTGAGGAACTATAGAAGTGAAATTCCATTTAATTACACTGTTTGAAGACGCATGCGACGCATATTTGAACACGTCGATAGTCGGGCGCGCGCGGAAGAAAAAAAAGATTGTAGTTAAATACCAGAACCCACGCGACTTTGTCGCGGGGCTGGCGGGTAGCTATAAAAAAGTGGACGATAAGCCGTATGGCGGTGGCCCCGGGATGGCTATGATGGCGATGCCGATCGTGAAAGCCGTCGAAAAAGCCATTAATGCCAAGGGGCGCCCTTGGCAAAACGCGAAGTCGAAGAAGAACAAACTACCTGTGATTGTTTGGTTTAACCCAAACGGGAAGCAGTTTACGAATAAAGACGCGGATGCGCTTATAAGAAAGTATGACGAGGTAGTGCTCGTCTGCGGACGGTACGAGGGCATAGATGAACGCGCGAAGAAAATTTTAAAAACAATATCAACCGTAAAAGAATTTGCGGTTGGCGAAGCAGTCTACACTGGGGGAGAAGTCCCAGCTCTCGCGATAGTAGACGCCATCACGCGCCGTCTGCCCGGCGTTCTCGGCAAAGACTCTTCAATAGAAGAACGCCGTGTCGCCTCCTCGGCGGTCTACACCCGCCCAGAAAGCATTTTGTATAAAAAGAAGAAATATCGCGTTCCCCCAGTCCTCCAAACCGGCAATCACGCCAAGATAGATAAGTGGAGAAAAGCGAGATAAAAGGCAATTCCGCAAATAAAGAGGTTTAACCTCTTTATTTGCGTACATATCAAATGTTTACCACGACCGTGGGTTTAATTTGATATGGAGTAGCAAGGGCAGTCCTTGCTACTATTGTTCGTTAAGTCTCACGACCGTTAGAGTTAACGAACATCAAGGAAACGCATTGACAACTGGCGCAAAGAAGAGTTACATAGTTCGCAGTACTTTCAACACAGTTACGAAAACTTTCGAAGGGGAATTCTGATGATTTGTCACATACGCGTTGCTCCGAAACACGATCTTTCATGTGAGTGTGGACCTTATAAAAGCAAAAAGGAAGCAAGAAAAAACCTTCGTCGCTGCGGATGGCATTGGCGAAAAGAGCCACGTTACTGGGAAGCTGTTGATACCAGTGGTTACACAATGATTGCCTGGGTATGCGAATCCTCATGCGAAAGTGGGAAACAGCTCCCACGCAATAATCATAAATAACTCAACCGACCCATTCCCCGCTCCGGCGGGTTTTTGTTTTATCCCCATAGGCACTTGCGCAAATATTGGGAGTCTGATACATTACAAGTACAAGATACGAATGAGTAACGGAGGGATGTGCGCCAGATTCATACGGGAACCAGAGAAAAACGCATAAGCGCAAGCGGATTTATTTCCGTGCGTTCACATTTTCATATGTTCTAGGGAGAAAATATAAGCAGCTTAAAAACTTCACGACACCCTCACATGCTCAAAAACATCGTGCAGAAGACCTTCGGTGCATACCGGGCTCCCTCGGTCCCTTTTCCGGACCTAGTCGGCCACCAACGCTCCTCCTTCAACTGGCTATTGAAGAATGGTCTCACAGAACTCTTTAAAGAGTTTTCTCCAATTAGTGACTATTCGGGGAAGAAGTTCGAGCTTGAGATTGAGGACTTTGAGATTGGCGAATCGAAATATGATGAACAGTTTGCACGCGAGAACGCGCGTACATACGAGGCTCCAATAAAGATGACGGTGAAGCTTTTGAATAAGACGCTCGGTTCGGAGAAGCGCCAAGAGATATTTCTCACCGATATGCCGATGATGACGCCTCACGGCTCCTTCATCGTATCCGGTGTGGAGCGCGCAATCGTACCTCAATTGGCTCGCTCCTTTGGAGCCTTCTTCGTTTCAGAGCTTATGCGCGGCAAGCCGTTTTTCGGTGCGAAAATAATTCCGCTGCGCGGCGTTTGGATTGAGATCGATTCGGAGGCGGACGGCGCGATTTTTGTGAAGATCGACAGGAAACGCAAGTTCCCCATCACACAGCTCCTTACAGTCTTCGGCGGCGGCCTAGGAGAGGCTGTCACGAAGCATTTTGCCAAGAACCAGCTTGCGCTCGCGGCGATTAAGGCCACGCTCGAGCACGACGAGGCCAAATCAGTTGAAGAGGCATATATAGAGATTCATCGCCGCATGCGTGACGGCGACCTCGCTACACCAGAGAATGCTAAGAACTTCGTGCAGTCGCTCTTCTCGGTCGAGCGATATGACGTCGGCCGCGTTGGTCGTCACCGCCTAAATTCGCGTTTCGGACTCCCGACTACCGAGAAGGCACTCGAGAAGCGTACTCTCGGGTTATCTGATTTCGTTCGCATAATTTCAGAAATTACGAATCTCAACGCCGACCCGTCTGCGCGTCCGGATGACATTGATCACCTAGGCTTCAGACGCGTGCGTTTCGTAGGCGAGCTTCTCCAGTCACGTATGCGAGTTGGTATGAGTCGCATGAAGCGAAACATACAGGACCGCATGAGTACGATAGAGAGCGAGACAACTCTTCCGATGGCGCTCGTCAACCCACGACCATTCCATGCGTCTGTACATGAATTCTTTACCGCAAACCAGCTCTCACAATTCATGGACCAACAGAATATTCTCGCTGAACTTGAGAATATGCGAACCCTCTCAGCTCTCGGCCCAGGAGGGCTCACGCGAGAGCGCGCCGGCTTCGAGGTGCGCGACGTGCACCCATCTCACTACGGACGCCTCTGTCCCATCCACACTCCAGAAGGTCAGAACATCGGACTTATTTTGCGCCTCGCTACACATGCACGCACCAACGATTTTGGTGTTATTGAAACCCCGTATGTTCGAGTGAAGAACGGCAAGGTGACCGAAGACGTAGTTTACTTAAACGCTCTTGATGAAGAACTTGAATACATCGCTCATGGCGCCACAAAACTCGATTCCAATAATCGTATCATCACAGACTCCGTCGAGGCTCGTCATAAAGGTGACCCGATTATCGTTCAGCGCGACATGATCACGCTCATGGACGCTTCGACATATCAAATGTTCTCCATCGCGACCTGCATGATTCCGTTCGTCGACCACGATGATGCTAACCGAGCCTTGATGGGTTCTAACATGCAGAAGCAGGCTACACCGGTGCTTATTCCGGAGGCCCCGCTCGTCGCCACCGGTATAGAGACACACGCAGCAAAATCTACAGGTCGTCTCGTACTCGCAGAGGAATCTGGCGAAGTGACACACGTAGACGCGCGCAGGGTTGTTGTAGAAAATAAAGAAGGGAAGAAGAAAGAATATCATCTACAAGGGCTTACACAGACCAACCAGAATTCCGCATTCATGCAGAGGCCTTCAGTTGCTCTTGGCGACAAGGTTAAGAAGAGTGAGGTGCTCGCGGACAATTCTTCGACAGACCAGGGGCAACTCGCTCTAGGTCAAAACGTAAGAGTTGCCTTCATGAGCTGGAACGGTGCGAATTATGAAGACGCCATAGTCATTTCAGAGCGTCTCGTGCAGGAGGCGAAGTTTACGACGGTTCATATTGAAGATTTCGACTGCGTCGTGCGTGATACGAAGCTTGGCCCGGAAACGACGACACACGACATCCCGAATGTGGGCGAGATGCGGCTCAAGAATCTCGATGAAGAGGGCGTTATACGCATCGGCGCTGAAGTGCGCCCGGGCGACATCTTAGTCGGAAAGGTGACGCCAAAAGGCGAGACCCAGCTTACTCCAGAAGAGCGCCTCTTGCGCTCAATCTTCGGCGACAAAGCTAAAGATGTTAAAGACACCAGCCTACGTATGGAGGGCGGAAAGCGCGGACGTGTTATCGGAGTCCGCATTTTCTCTCGTGAGAAGGGAGACCAGCTTGAAACTGGAATTATCAAGAAAATCGTTGTGACTGTAGCGCAGGTGCGCAACGTCTCAGTCGGCGACAAACTAGCCGGTCGTCATGGCAACAAGGGCGTCATAAGCCGCGTACTGCCGGCTGAAGATATGCCGTACGACAGTGACGGTAATCCTGTAGACATAATTCTTACGCCGCTCGGCGTGCCTAGCCGCATGAATCTTGGTCAGATTCTCGAGATGCATCTCGGACTAGCGGCGCATACACTCGGGTACCAGGCTGTTGTACCGCCGTTTGCAGGCGCGACTGCGGACGAAATTAAGGATCAGCTCGAAGCCGCCGGATTTGATCGATCGGGCAAGATGAAGCTCTATGACGGCCGCTCTGGCGAAGCATTTGCGCAGACGATTGCAGTCGGATACATGTACGTCCTTAAGCTGCATCACATGGTGGAAGACAAGATCCACATGCGCTCAATCGGCCCTTACAGCCTCATAACCCAACAGCCCTTGGGAGGCAAGGCGCAGAATGGTGGTCAGAGATTTGGAGAAATGGAAGTGTGGGCGCTTCTCGGCTACGGAGCCGCGTACACTCTGCGAGAGATGCTCACTATTAAATCGGACGACATTCAAGGTCGTTCAGCGGCCTTCGATGCAATAGTAAAAGGCGAGCCAATCAGTCACACCGGCACACCAGCATCCTTCGCAGTCCTTACTAATCAGATCCGCGGTCTCGCACTCGACGTTGAGCCCCTGAATCTTCCTCCAGAGCCGGAGGCGTGAATTTAAAAATTTAAATGTAACACTATGGCATTCACACCTCGCAGACTCCCACCAAAGGACACCTGGAACGGACTCCGTCTCGCGCTAGCCTCTCCAGAGCGCATTCTAGCGTGGTCTAGTGGCGAAGTAACCAAACCAGAGACCATCAACTACCGCACTCAACGCTCAGAGAAGCATGGTCTCTTTGACGAAAAAATCTTCGGCCCTGAAAAGGACTACGAGTGCTACTGCGGTAAGTACAAAGGAATTCGCTATAAGGGCATCGTCTGCGACAAGTGTGGAGTTGAAATCACGCGCTCAATAGTTCGTCGCGAAAGAATGGGCCACATCGAGCTCTGTACGCCGGTAGCGCACATCTGGTTCCTGCGCTCCGTCCCTTCCCGTATGGCGCTACTACTCGGAGCATCCGCAGCTGATATAGAGAAGGTAGTCTACTTCGCGGGCTATATCGTTTCCAAGATTGCAGAAGACGAAAAGAAGCGCCTCTTGGGCGAACTTGATGGCGAATATAAGTCCAAGTACAAATCGCTCGGCAGCGACAAGGAGCGCGACGCGCTTAAGGAGAAGATGACACTCGCAAAGGCAGAGATAGAAGGCGTCGTCGTCGGCAAGGTTCTCGACGAGCTTGAGTATCACCGTTTCTCGGTGAAGTACGGTGGAATGTTCGAGGCGCGAATCGGCGCAGAGGCTATTTATGATATTTTCATCAAACTTGATCTGAAGGAATTGGAGAAGACTCTCTCTGCACGCTACCAGAAGGCAGGTGCCGCCGAGCGCGAGAAACTCGCAAAACGTCTATCACTTATAGCCGGTCTTATGGCATCCGGAGTGCGTCCAGAGTGGTTCTTCCTTACACGAATTCCTGTTATTCCACCCGCACTTCGCCCGATGGTCGCACTCGAGGGGGGTCGTCACGCAACTAGCGACGTTAACGATCTTTATCGTCGTGTCATCAATCGAAACAATCGTCTGAAAAAGCTTATCGACATACACGCGCCGGAGGTCATCCTGCGCAATGAGAAGCGAATCCTCCAAGAAGCGGTTGACGCTCTGCTCGACAATTCAATCAGGAAGAGCGGCGCCTCGGCCGGCGCCATGACCATGGCGCAACGCCGCCCGCTCAAGTCGCTTGCCGATTATCTAAAGGGAAAGCAGGGTTACTTCCGTCAGAACCTGCTAGGCAAACGCGTCGACTATTCTGGTCGCTCGGTAATCGTCGTCGGTCCAGATCTAGAGCTCGACGAGTGTGGCCTGCCGAAGCACATGGCGCTCGAACTCTTTCGCCCGTTTGTTATCGCTGGACTTCTAGAACGCGAACTCGCTTTCAACATTCGCGGTGCAGGACGTCTCATTGAAGATGGTGTCGCCGAGGTGTGGGAAATACTAGAAGAGGCAATCATGGGAAAGTATGTGCTCCTCAACCGCGCGCCGACCTTGCACCGTCAAGGCATACAGGCATTCCAGCCCCAACTCATCGAAGGCGATGCTATCCAGCTCCATCCGCTCGTCTGCGCAGCGTTCAATGCGGACTTCGATGGCGATCAGATGGCCGTGCACGTTCCGCTCTCAGAAGAGGCTCAGTGGGAAGCAGCGAACATCATGAGCGCCAATAAGAACATCCTGAAGCCTGGTTCTGGAGATATGACAGTACTGATTCAGAAGCCACTCGATATTATTCTAGGCGTGTATTGGCTAACAAAGGCAGTAGACAAGGCGAATGGAGAAAGTGAACATTTCGCATCCCCGAATGCCGCTATTCTAGCATCCGAGTACGGAGCCATTGACCAGCGCGCAAAGATCAATGTTCTTCCGATAGAAGGAAAGGAGAAGTATGCGGCATTCGAGAACCATCCATTCGAAACGACCGTAGGCCGCCTTCTATTCAATACCGTCTTACCAGCGAACTATCCGTTTGTGAATGAGACCATAACCAAGAAGGTGCTAGCGCGCATAGTGACAGACTGCATCGCACGATATGGGCTTGATGCGGTGCCTGACATCGTGAACAAGGTGAAGAAATTCGGATTCGATTATGCAACTCGCTCGGGTATTTCTTGGGCTATTGATAACATCTCCGTGCCTAAAGAGAAGTCACGAATTATTGACGATGCAACCGCGAAGGTCGCAGCCATCCAGGCGGATTATCATAACGGTCTTCTCTCTGAAGAGGAGAAACGTCGCATGGCGATAGAGGTCTGGCAAGGCTCAAAACAGGAAGTCGAACAGCAGGTTATTGCAGAGCTCGATCCAATGGGTTCGGTCGCTGACATGGTGCGCTCCGGAGCTCGCGGTACGCTCGGACACCTTACGCAAATGGTGGGAATGAAGGGACTCATCCAAAACACGGCCGGTGTAACTATAGAAGTGCCGATCACCTCCTCGATGATCGAGGGATTGAATCCCATCGAGTACTTCATGAGTACGCACGGTGCACGTAAGGGTCTAACAGACACAGCGCTCGGCACCGCCAAGGCCGGGTATCTAACGCGCCGTCTATTCGATGTAGCGCAGGACTCCATCGTGACCGAGAAGGACTGTGGAACGAAACGCGGTGTGAAGATCAATCGCGTGAGCGCGTCTGGCATCCAGATTAATTATGCTGAAGCTCTTCGCGGGCGTGTGCTCGCCGAAGATGTTAAAGATGTTGATGGCACAGTTCTCTTCAAACGCGGCCACTATCTCTCTGTGGTTGATGCAGAGACGCTTTCTGCCGCATCTTCTATAGTTACAGTCGTCTCACGTTCTCCGATGTCCTGCGAGACTCGTTACGGAATTTGTCAGACATGCTACGGCATGGACCTCACGAGTCAAGAGATGATTGACCTAGGCGAGGCCGTCGGCACAGTAGCCGCACAGGCTATCGGAGAACCAGGCACTCAGCTCACAATGCGCACATTCCACGCAGGAGGCGTGGCGTCGGTCGGCGGCGACATCACGAGCGGTCTCCCGCGTGTTGAAGAAGTGTTTGAAAAGCGCAGCCCGAAGAATCCGGCTGTTATCTCTAAGTGCGACGGTATTGTTTCGGAGATTAAAGAGGAGGGGCGCGAGAAGATCCTAGTCGTTGTGCCATCGGCAGGACAGGGCAAAAAAGACGGTTCGGCATACGAATATCTCGCGCCGTATCCGCGCGTTCCGCTTGTGAAAGAGGGAGACACAGTAGTTAGGGGACAGATTCTCACTGACGGTTCCGCTGATTTGGATGATCTCTTTGAGTATGCTGGTCGCGCTATGGTTCAGGAATACATCATCACCGAAGCATCAAAAATTTATGAGATGCAGGGCGCGCCAGTGTCACGCAAACATCTTGAAGTTATCGTGAAGCAGATGTTCTCGCGTGTGAAGATTACAGACGCGGGAGATACTGATTACTCTGTTGGCGACGTTGTTGAAGATTGGGAAATTATAAAGTCTGTTAAAGAAATGGAAGACGCAGGGAAGATAGTACCGCAGTCGCGCGAAATAGTGCTAGGCATTAAGGAGAGCGCGCTCTCCAGACGTTCATTCCTCTCCGCTGCGTCCTTTGAGCAAACGACGAAGATTCTCATCAACGCCGCGCTTCGCGGCTCGGTTGACCGCCTTCGCGGATTGAAGGAGAACGTCATTCTCGGCCGCCTCATTCCCTCAGGCACCGGCTTCAAGGGCAGTAAGAAGTTTGAGCACATCGCCAAGCTCCAAGCCACCCGTCCAGCATCCTCCTCCACATCCCGCACCACCTCATTCGCCCCGCGCACTCCCCGCGCGCTCTAGTAGGGAAGCATAGAAATTCAAAAGGCGCAGGTTCTCTGCGTCTTTTTGCTATGTATCCAATTTCATCCTATAGGACAAAAACGGATACAAGTGATAATGAGGTGATGTGTATAAAAATAAGACGGCGCAGGTCCCGTGAGGGTCCTGCTCCATTTTGCCGATGTGATCAGCGTCGGTGCGGATACACGACGCGGATAGCCCTTCCTTTCGGCATCGCTCGGATTATGATGCCTGCGCCAATCCACGCGAGGATCATACCGATGTATATCGATTGATAGTATTCTGCGACGCTATTTGCTCCGACACACACGAAAAAAACCATGACGGAAACTGATACGATGTTCATAGGAGCCTCTTTTGTGTAGTGAGGGACAAGCTCACAATCTAGTCTGGAACTAAAATATCACGACAAGATATCATTGTCAAATGCGTTCGGAGCAAGGTAGAATCGGAGTAATGGCGAAGGACACGGTGGCGGAGATTAAGGAGAGACTGAGCATACAGGACATAATTAGTCCGTATGTGAAGTTGAAGCGAGCTGGGAAGTCGCTCGTCGGTCTTTGTCCGTTCCATAAAGAAAAGACAGGCTCTTTTCACGTGAGTTTGGAAAGAGGAAGCTGGCACTGCTTCGGCTGTGGGATCGGTGGTGACGGGTTCTCTTTTATAGAGAAAGTTGAGGGAGTGGACTTCAGGGGCGCTTTAAAAATTCTTGCAGAAAAAGCTGGAGTGATGATTGAATATTCTTCAGGTGCTAATAAAGATGAGCAGTCTAAAAAAGAAAAACTGCGAGCGCTTATGAGTCGTGCGAGCGAGTGGTATGCAAGCAGACTCGCTGGTAGTCCGGCTGAAAAATATGCAAAATCGCGAGGGCTCACTGATAAAACTATATCTCTATGGCGACTTGGCTACGCACCAGACGAATGGCGCGCGCTCTTGGAGGCGCTCACGGTAGAAGGTTTTAAGATAGAAGAATTGCTCTCGGCCGGACTGATAAAAGAAGCAGACGGAAAAAAAGGTACTTACTATGACCGTTTCAGAAATAGGCTTATGTTCCCAATACGTGACAGCGCTGGTCGCGTAGTCGCCTTTACCGGTCGCGCGCTCGCAACGGACGACTTGGCGAAATATTTAAACAGTCCGGAGACAGAGCTCTATCATAAGTCAGAAATCTTGTTCGGAATGGATTCTGCAAAAGACACAATACGTGTAAGAAAATTCACAATGCTGGTTGAAGGACAGGTTGATGTAATTCTCGCGCATCAGGCGGGATTTGAGAATGCAGTGGCACTCTCCGGCACTGCACTCTCCGAGAAGCACCTCTCTTTGATGAAACGTTTTAGCGAAAATTTAATGCTGGTTCTTGATTCTGATAAAGCTGGTCTCACAGCCACGGCACGTTCTGCGCAACTTGCATTAAAAGCGGGACTGCGTGTGAAGGCAGCACGGCTCCCGACAGGCAAAGATCCTGCAGACTTAATCAGTGAGGACGTTAAAGAATTTACAAAAAGAATTACAAACGCGAAGCCCATCGTAGAATTCTTTCTGGCAGAATTAGTAGAAAAAGAACGTGACCAGCATCGTTTACTTCGTGTTGTCGAGGCCGTGGTGTTGCCGTTAATTTCTGCGATGCCGAGCCCTATGGAGCGCGAGCATTTTATGCAATCAACAGCGCGTACGCTCGGCTTGAGCAGTGAGGCAGTTCGCGAGTCGCTTAAGAAGTTGCCCGCTTCGCCGGAGCTCCAGCGAGGCGAGCCGAAGGCGAAAGAAACTATAACGTCGGCAGACACGGTTGTTACAATAAGGCACTCCGCACGTGAACAACGCGAGGAGATGCTCCTGGCGGTTGTCCACGTTTATTCCGACACGTCTCTTGCCAAGAGAGTGAAATCAGAGTATTGTAGGATTACTGAAGTTCAGCAGTTTCCTTCGGAAATCTCGCCAGAGCCGGCGCTGTTTAAGGTAGAACAGGCGTTTGGGGATGAACCTACTGAAGACTCTGCAGACGAGCTTCTCCGCGCCTTTGAAGAAGCGGTTATCCGCGAGGCGTATCAGGAATCAGTGATGGTATTACGCAGGGCCGAGTCCGCAGGAGACGCGACCGCGGTGACTAGTGCGCAGACAGCGTGCGCGAAACTTTCCGCGCGCCTTTCTGCTTTTGGAAACTAAGTTTTCATTTTCTACATGGCAAAAAAATCTATTAAAAAAAAGACCTCTCGACTTCGCTCGAGGCAAGAAAAAAAGAAATCTTCTATGAAGAGAGTTAAACGTTCGCCTGCAAAAAAGAAAAAAACGACAAAACTGAAGCGCACTAAGAGACAAGTTCTACGTTCTGCCGTACGAGGCGCGAAGGCCAAAGCGAATTCGCAAAAGGCCTTGTCAGCAGAAGCACTTATTGAGAAGGGTAAAGAGCGCGGATATGTTACATATAGTGAAATTTTAAAGTCGTTTCCACACGTTGAGAGCGACATCAGCTTCCTTGAGTCGCTCTATGAGCGTTTTGCTATCGCAGGTGTTGATGTGCTTGAAGGCGGAATGCTAGAGGACGCGGCGGATGAGTATCTCGCGACGCGCAATATTAAGGACCGCCACTCTGTAGGTTATGACTCCATTCAGATTTATCTCCGCGAGATAGGGCAGTATCCGCTTCTTACCGCCGCCGAGGAGCGTGGCCTCGCACAACGCATAGAGAAGAGTGACGCAGAGGCGCGCAATATCCTCGCGAGGAGCAACCTACGCCTAGTCGTCTCTATTGCTAAGAAATATGTCGGCAGAAGTCCAGACCTTACACTTCTTGACTTGATTCAAGAAGGGAATCTTGGGCTCTTCCGCGCTGTAGATAAGTTTGATTGGAAGAAGGGATACAAGTTTTCAACCTACGCAACATGGTGGATTCGCCAAGCGATTACGCGCGCACTCGCCGACCAGTCACGCACAATTCGCATTCCCGTCCACATGGTAGAAACCATTGCTAAATATAAACAAGTCTCTCGACGCCTATCACAAGCACTGGGCCGTGAACCGCAGGCAGAGGAAATAGCGGTAGAAATGGGTGTGGAGCCGGAGAAGATTTATCAGATAGAGAAAATTAACCAGGATACCCTCTCGCTTGAGAATCCGGTTGGTTCTGATGATGATGAGAAGTCCACACTAGGCGACTTCATTCCGGACGATAAAATACCGTCGCCGGTGCAAGAGTCATCCGAACGTATTCTTTCTGAACAGGTTAGGCAAATTCTTAATGATTTATCACCGAAGGAACGCAAGATTTTGGAAATGCGTCACGGCCTTATGGACGGCATCTACCACACGCTTGAAGAGGTAGGCAGGGAATTCGGCGTCACGCGTGAGCGCATCCGCCAGATTGAAGCCAAGGCTCTAGAAAAAATCCGCACCCACGACCGCGCCCGCCACCTAAAGTCGTACTAGTCGTATAAAAAATCGAGCCGCTCCTCCTGGGCGGCTCATGTGTTGGTGAGATTCTGGCGTTGAATTATTCTGGTCGTCTAGACCAAATCGCTTGCCCTATTTGGAACGGGTGTATTAAGCCAGTGACAAATGCTTTCGGGAACATTGCATGTACAGCATCCCCGAGTGCCTTCGCCAACTGTTGCCGTCCAATAAAACCGCATTTCGGTTTTTCGAAGCAGTCGGTAACCTCTACGACGATTTCATCGCCAAGTCCATAGGCCATCATGTCCGACGGAAAGAGACAGACCATTTCGGTCTCATCTTTCAAGTCAAATTCTTTGACGCTGGCGACTGCGGCAACGATACTTCCGTGCAATCTTCTCAGTTGCTCTTCTGGCATCTTTGGCAGACACCAAACTTGGATCATCAACATGTTTTCCTCCGAATTCTTTGCTTCAAACCAGGACATACCTAGGCGGCAGGGAATCCTGCCAGAACATTTCAACACGCCATTATCATACACCACCTCATCCAATTTCGTCAAGGTATCCAACAAACATGACGGTCGTCCAGTGAGTTGGATAGTTGGTCTGAACGGAGAAATACGATATCAGATATACTGCTCTCATGAAGAAGAAAGATGTAAAGAAGAGCGGGAGAATTCCGATTAAGCATTGGAGTCATTCGAGCCTAATGGCGTTTTTGAGAAATCCGCTAGCTTGGTATAAGCGATACGTAGAGGAGATATACGATACGCCAACCACGCCGGCGGCGGTTGTCGGAAGTGCCGGACACAAGGCGCTTGAAAATTTTTATAATGGGATAGAGAAGGAGTTGGCGATACAAAAGGGTTTGGAATATATACGCAATATAGCGGATTTTGAAATTAATTTGGGTGGAGCCAAGACTCGTCGTGCAAAGAAAGAAAAAAGAAAGAAGATGGAACAGGAATATCTACGAGCTATTGGATATTACCTTGCGCGGCCGCCGAGGCATAAGGTTCTTGGCGTGGAAGTACGGGGCATGGTGGGGATAGAAGGTCTACCTCTGCCGATAAAAGCGATTTCGGACTTGGTTGTGGAGTCAAAAGTGCAGAGAGGCGCGATAGATATCGTGGACCACAAGTTCGTGGCCTCGTTTAGCAAGGGCGGTGCAGTGAAGTCGCTATTCGTCATTCAGGCGATTTTTAATTATTACACAGTGCGCGAAATGTTCGGGAAACCGGTGAGGAGATTTATTGTCTACGAATGCAAAAAGACTAAAAATGCTGATGGCTCTGCGCAAATGCGGAGATATGTCGTAGATTTTAAAGAGCGGAAAGAAGATTTTAAGGTCTTTCATCGGCTTATTAATGATGCAACAGAGGAAATTTCAAGAGCACGCAAATATCTGCCTAATCCGTCTGATATGTTTGAGGGCGACAACTCTTTTGATATATACCGACTTGGGCTGGTGGATGATTAATAATTCGCCAGTAGCTGTACCAGCCCTCGGACACGCATAATTTTTTGCTAAAAATTTGCTGTCTCTCCGGCCGTCGCCGTCCGAGACGTCCCAGATCTGGCACAGCTACTGGCTCACTTGGCGAGTGCCTGGTCAATTAACTGCTTCACAGCATCGTATGAGTAACCGCCCTCCATAATGACAGGATTTTTACCGTTCGTGAGAATGATTGAATATGGCGTTCCTGCTGCTCCTATGTCCAGCGCATTCTGGCGGTCTTCTGTGATTCGCGAGTCTAGAGTTGTAGAAGCGGTTGAGTAGCAGGAGGCGAAGGCATCGTCGGAAATTCCTATTGAAGAAGCAAGCGTCCCATATTGGGGGGGGTCGACTGGTTGGTTCGCGAAGAGCGCGTTTGAGAATTTCCAAAATGCATCATTGCCAGTAGTAGCCGCGACACACTCGGCCGCGCGAGCGTGAGCGAGCGCGTTTGGATGAATTTCGAAGAGAGGGAAGTGTCGGAAGACCCACGCGACCTTTCCGTTTACACCGGCGTTCGCTATAATTTGGTAAAGCGTATTATGAAAGTCCTTACAGTATTCGCAGTCAAAATCTGAATATTCAACAATCATCACTGGCGCCGTGGGGTTCCCGAGGATATGATCGCCCGCTCCCACAGGTCGCACTGACGCCGGATTACCGGCGCCCGCCTCCGGACTTTTCGGTATAGACACGTATACCGCCACCGCAACTATTATCCCTCCTGCAATAATCGCTATTGGTACCGTCAAAGAAGATTTCATATCGGGAGCGCGTGGGTCATCGCGGGAGCAGGGGTCGCGCCAAGAGCGGGCGCTGCCCAGAGGGACGTGTCAATTTTAATATCGCGGATGTCACGGAGGTCTTTATATTTGAGAACGCCATTCGCGAGTGCGTAGTCATAGAGCTCGCGCGTGAGGCGCACGTCTTCGATGCAATATTTTGCAACCAGGTCATGCTTGCCCTCCTTCCACCACTCTCCTGCCTGTTGTCCGTCGCCAGACTTACTCTTCTTAAGTGTCGCCTCGGCTAGAGCCTGCAGCCGAATACGTCTGCCTAAAACTTTTTGCACTTCAGATAGCAAATCTAGCGAGCGCATATGCGACAAGTCGCCAGGATAATAGCGGTTTAGAAGTGGAATATCAAACGAGTCTGAATTGAACCCAATAAGCATGTCTGCGCGTTCCAGTATCGGCCAAAGCTTGTGAAGCTCTTCTTTAAAAAATGAAGAATATTCGCCAGTGTCCGAGTCATGGATGGCTACGACAGTAAGCTCCTGTTCGTTAACGTCTATGTGCCCGCGAACGAAAGAATCGGAGATTGATTCGATGTCAAACGTTATCGCCCTCATAGAATGGCATGTGCAAGTTCAGAAACCCGAAGTGTCTTTTCTTCACCGGTCGCGAGAATTTTTAGACGCACGGTTTGATTCTTAACCTCATCTGCGCCGTAGGCGGCAAAATTGGGAATACCACGCTTCACAGCGTCTTTTATCTGGTCGCCGAGCGCGCGGTTGGAAAGGTTGACGAAAACACGAACGCCGCTTTTACGAACGGTATCGGCGAATGCCTGTGCGGCCGGAATATCACTCTCTGTCGGCGTGCCGACGTATAGCTGCGTCTTACCCGCGTTAGTATCTAGCGAGAGAGAATGTGTTTCGAGAAAGTCGCCTAAGGTAACCTCGCCGATGGCGAACCCTACAGCCGGAATTGGATCACCGCCAAAGAGCGCCATCAAACGGTCATAGCGTCCGCCGCCAAATAGCGCGCGAGGATTCTCCGGATTTGTATCGAACACCTCAAAGACCATGTCTGTGTAATAATCGAACCCTCGTGTGATACTGGCATCAAATACGACATTGCCCACGTCGCGCTTTTTAAGAGTAGCGATAAGCGCTTCAATAGGCTTCGCATCAATTAGAGAAAGCGGGTCAGTTTTGAAGATGGCTTCTGACGCAACTTTGAATTCTTCGGCACTCATCTTGGATTTTTTATCAAGAAGTCGCACGTACTCACGCGAGGATTCTCCGGTAAGCCCCGCAGCCTCGCATGCGGCATTCAGAAGTGCCCGCGAGCTCACGCGAATGGTGAAGTCTTTTTCAGTCGCACCGAATGATTTGAGGATTTCTGACGCAAGCCTGATAATCTCAATGTCAGCCTCTCCATCTGGGAGTCCGATAAGGTCAACATCCGTCTGATAGAACTCGCGCAGGCGTCCCCTCTGCGGCCGTTCGTAGCGGAAGCGGTTACCGATGGAGAACCAGCGAAGTGGGAACGCTAGCTCACGGCGCTTGCCTGCGACCATTCGCGCGAGAGTGGGCGTCATCTCAGGTCGTAATGTAACTCTTCTATCGCCTCTATCAGTAAAAGTATATGTCTGCTCGTTCACTATCTCTTCAGATGTCTTAGCTTCGTAGAGCTCGGCTCGCTCGAGTGGCGAGGCGTTGTATTCTTCATATCCCCACGCTTCGAGAGTCTCGCGCATGCGCGAGAACATCGCCTGCACGCGAGCCCAGTCAGCGGGATAGAAGTCGCGAACGCCTTTGTAGGGATCGGTCGAGAGAGGCTCATTCATGAGACGATTTTATCACGAACCGCCGCCGTGTGCATAACCGTTTGACAATTTATGTCGCTGGAGGCAGTATGGCAAATGGTAGCTGGTTTAATAACAAACGAGGAGAGTACTGAATGGATCCGCCCTTATTTGGCCGTAGTAATAGCTTAATCAAACTGAATCCCGCCGCGTATACGCGGCCAAAAGGACGAACCGAAAGGGGGTGATCCATCTACGGTGGGGCTAAAACCCCTGCCACGCCTTGTGCAAGAATTGTTGTTCGACGAGGTCCTGCGGGGCCTCGTTTCTATTTATACTCCCGGAGCCTTTGGCCCGACGGAGACATACCTAAGAATCACGTCACGCATTTGTTCTGGGCGCGGGATGCCGCGCATTACGAATTCTTGTTCCTCGCCGGCGGTTTGCACCTTAATATCGCCTATGCCGATGAGAGAGTAGAGGACGCCGGTTACGTCGGTCGTGACGTCCTGTACGCGCGAGAGAAATAGGCCAGAGACTTCACGTGAAAAATAGCGACGCTGCTTAATGTTTACAATACGTTGGTTGGTAAGTACCCACACATTGAGAAAGTAGCGAGTGAATGAACCCCATGCACTTGTCCATACGACAAGGAGCCACACGCCTAGGGCTGCCCGCATGATAGGGGTGGTGTAATCGAAGAATGCTGCATAGGCCGCCATCGGAGGCGCGAGCGTTAGAACATTTGGAATCACAAACGGGATGATCGCTAGAATTGCATACGGGAGAAAACTGGCGATAAACAGTAGCCAGTGTTTGCGTACCTGAAGCACTACGTGTTCCCCCGGCTCTAATTCGAATTCTTTCATGGCAAGTAATTAGACAGGAAGAATGCTTGGCCGGAAAGTGCGTACGATATAAGGGCGAACGATACAATCAGGTGTACCGCGATAGCCGGGAAGGCGACCCAGGATGCGTGTGAATACTTCAGCCAGTGATAAATCGCAACGATCGTGTAGACGGCCCAGAAGGCGAATACCACATAGAGAACCCAGGTAATAACTATGCCTATCGAGAACCCGCTCGGCAGATACGCGAGCAGGGCAGTAGGCGGGGAGAAGGGCTGGAGCGGCTGGTCAGGCATTAGGAAAATGATACAACAATAACACGCGGAGCGCCGTATTGGTCTGTGCGTATCTCAGCTCGCATGCCCTGTGTTTTGAAGAGTTCTGATGCCGTTTCGGCAGAAGGGCTGTCGCACTCAACCCACGCTTGTCCCTTTTCTGATAGATGTTTTGGTAATTCTGTGGCAATTCTTCGCATGATATCAAGACCATCGGTACCAGAGTAAAGTGCGATTCCCGGCTCAAATTCAGCAACACTTTTCGGCAATTCACGTTCGGCAGGAATGTATGGCGGGTTCGCCGCGATGATGTCAAATTTCATGTCAGAAAATGGTTCAAACAGGTCGCCAATACGAATATGCGCTCGTGACTCGTCCAAATTATTTACGCGAATGTTTTTTAAAATAGTCGCCCCATGCCCGCGGTCAATCTCGCCGAAATAAACTTTTGCGTTCGGCAGTCGTGTAAGCATTGCACATCCGATAGCTCCCGAGCCAGCGCAAAGATCAAGCATGAGCAGCGGCACACCGCCTTCAGGACACGCATAATTTTTTGCTAAAAATTTGCTGTCTCTCCGGCCGTCGCCGTCCGAGACGTCCTTCAGTCGGTGCGTCGCTGCTTCCTGCAGCAGATGATCCGTCCACCACTCGGTCTCGACACGTGGAATAAGAGGGTGAGAATCGAGATAGATTTTTAGGCCCATGAACGGCTGCCAACCGATTGTGTACGCCTCCGGTTCATTCTCGTTATTCATGCAACAACCGTATCACAAAAGCAAAATCCCGCCGAAGCGGGATTTTGCTTTATGCGAGACTAACTAAAATTTAATACCCGCCGCGACCATAGCCTCCCTGACCGCCGCCGAACCCGCCCCCGTTGCCTCCGCCGAAACCGCCTTCGCGACGAGGAGGTCGATCACCCTGCGGGCGGGCAAACGAGACGGAGAGCGTACGCCCGTCCATCTCCTTGCCATCCCAACGATCTATCGCTGCCTGTGCCTCCGCCTCGGAGGCCATCTCAACGAAGCCGAAGCCGCGCGAACGACCGGTCATACGATCGCTGATAATGCTCGCGGACACGACTGTACCGGCCTCACCGAAGGCCTTCTTCATATCATCTTCCGTCGAGCGATAAGGGATTCCACCAACGTATAGCTTGTTCCCCTGTACTGACACACCACCTGCTGGACTGTCCATGTGTTATTGGATTTAACTGATTAACCTCGCCGAAACTGAACACCTGCGGCCACGAATGACCGAGCGAAGCTCGAATACTCTGCGAGTTGCAGATAGTATGACAGAAATAATAACAAAACACAAATTGTTGGGGATAAAGTACAGACTGACTTACTGCGTGAGAGAGGATATGGCTGGGAAGAAGAGTCCAACCATGCCGAGGGCAAGCAGGATGACAATAATGATAGAAAATGCGCGTTTCATAACTTCAGTATAACAAATTTACATCTTCTCTTTAATCATATCCCGCTTGATGTTGGCGAAGGTGCCACCGACTTTTTTGCCAGGATTGAAGATATTGAGCGGGTCAAATATTTTTTTCGTTTTTTCAAAGAGTGCGACCATCTCGGCGCCGAAGAGCATCGGGAGATACGGCGTGCGGATGATGCCATCGTTGTGTTCGCCGGTCGTTGTTCCGCCTTCTTTGATAACGAGCTCGTACACCTTCGGCGCAAGATCTAGGATAACCTGCCTATTTTCTTCTTTTGATAAATCCATGAGCGGAATGATGTGGAAGTTGCCGTCGCCGACATGGCCAGCGATTGTGTAAATGAAATGAGATTTATATTCGTCCAAAAGGGAATTCAATTTCGGCAGGAATTCTGGATAGCAGGCTGGCGGAACGACGAAATCGTCTATGAATGGCGCTGTGTGTAGGCCGTGGACATTTTTACGTAATAGGTTGAAGCTTTCGCGTCTAATAATCCAATATTTTTCAGATTCGGCCTCGTCTTTTTCTATTGTCATCTGCAGATTTAAGTCCGCGAGGACGTCGCGTGTCTTTACCGCTTTTCTGTCTGCTTCGTCAATCGTTTCTTCGGCGAATTCAACCATGAGTAGAAGCTTCGGCACCCCGCCCGTCACGATTTTAAGAGCTTCGGGGATGAAATCTATGCCAAGCTTTGCGGCCTTGGCGAAACCCATCTGTCCTATCATGCCGGGAATAAGCTTCACCGCGAGCATAAGGGTATGGTCGTCGAAGCTCTCGAACGACTCCGGATTCTGCGGCAGGACACGCTTCACTATTTCTGGCAAAATACCCAAATCGTATAGAAAAATTACAAGCATGGCGCGGTGTCCTTTTGGCTTTACGAGGCCCAGCTTCGTCCTCGTCCAGAGCGCGAGCGTACCCTGCGAGCCGCAGATTAGCTTCGCGAGATTAAATGTATTGGTTACGGGATCTTTTATGCTCCAAAGCGCATAGCCTGCAGAGTTTTTAGAAACTTTAGGTCGATGAGCCTCGATTAAATTCGCATTTTCGGTCAACAGCGCGTCCATTTCGCGATAAATCTTACCCTCCAGTGTTTGCAGTTTCTTTTTTTCTTCCAATTCTGCCGGCGTGAGCGCCCTGAAGGAAGCCCGGCTTCCATCAGAAAGGACGACGTCCAATTCCTCTACGTATTTTTCTGTCTTACCATATCGCAGCGTGCGTTCACCACCGGAGTTGTTAGCTACAATGCCGCCCATAGCGGCGATCTCTCGGCTGGCCGGATAGGAGGGAAGCATAAGGCCCTTTTCCATCGTCGCCTTCTCAAAATCTCGGTAGTAAACTCCTGGTTGTGTGATTGCGAAATTCTCGCCCACTTCGCCCATGTGATTCATGTGCTTCATGAAGTTCACGACGATGCTGGTGGTCAGTGGGCCACCTGACATGTCGGTACCGCCCGACCGTGCTGTAACAGAAACTTCTGTACCTCGTTCTCGCTCGTTGCGTACGGCCCTTACTAGTTCGGAGACGTCGTTAGAGTCTTCGGGATACACGACCAGTTCCGGTATTCGAATAAAGAGCGACGTGTCCCTGCTAGCCACTTTTAGCGTTTCCGCGTCGTTCTCCACTTCTCCCCGCACAGCTTCGTCAAGCTTATTTTTCAGATCGTTCATGATATACACATCTTACACGACTCTCCCCCTGTCTAGATTTTTCCTCATATAGTATTATAATAAAAGCAATGCGCATTCACAAATATGCTGCGTTATTTCTCGTCTGCACACTGACGTTGGGCGTTCTACCTCTTGCTGCAAGTGCCACGACTATCGACTCCCAAACCGACTCCACCTCCCACGCCACCCGCCCAGCAGCAGCCAATGTATACCTCTCCCTAGGCTATGTACCACCACAGAGCGAGAGCATCTATGGCGTCCGATTCCGCGTGAACACGAGCGGCGCGGGCGACTACATCTGCCCAGTGAGCAGTGCGGTTATGAAATACTCTGGTACAACAACCCCGCCCACACAGTGGGGAGACAGCAACAATGTCGTGGGCAGGCTCGTGAACGTTGGAACAACAACTCCTGACGCAAACGGTAACTGCGACTACACGACCTTGGACAAATTCGACAACGACGTCCCTCTCTCCCTCTCCCCCAACCACTACTACGTCTTCTTCATGACCACAGGAGGCT
>Ga0209542_10005029_pt1 | contig 26767 bp, 25 predicted proteins | sample RifCSPhighO2_01_FD_184028 | JGI IMG/M metagenome (GOLD analysis project Ga0209542, IMG submission 184028) | Soil microbial communities from Rifle, Colorado - Rifle CSP2_plank highO2_0.1 (SPAdes) (version 2) | ecosystem: Environmental > Terrestrial > Deep subsurface > Rock core/Sediment ...
AGTTCATATGGTATATTTGTACATTTTTCCTATTCCCGATCCTGTGATTGCATATACTGCCGTACTATCGGAAACCAAGCGCCCGCCATACCCCACAAGCCCTCCTGATGGGAGATCAGCTACCACGTTATCACTCCAGGAATCCCCACTTATACTGTAACGCCAGAATGTAGTAGTCAATCCTCCTCGAGTGCCATAAATATAATCACCACTCCCCGTATACGCAAGACTGGCGCCGTAATTAACTGTCGATGGAGCGGTATTCATCGTCGCCCATGACGCGCCAGTTATGGAATAGCTGTAAAAAGCATTTGTGTTGCTTCCTCGTAAAAAATAGAGACTATTGCCCGCTTTTATCCCTTTAGTGTCATCGTTAAAGGTTGCCGGAGCATTCGAAAGTGCCGGCCAAGTACCTCCAACGCCTATGTTATATCTATAAAAAGAATTGCTATTATTACCCCGCCTAAAATAAATGTAGCCGTCTCCCCCATAAATAATATCGGCACCGCTCCCAGGCGTATTTGGGAGCTCAGTTGGCCCGGCGAATGTATCGGTATCGGGATCGTACTTCCACCAGTCGTAAGTATTATTCCCTCGAAAGACATAGACGAGATCTTCATCTGTATTATAGATTACACCAACATAGCGGGTTGCTGAAGGTGTTGCAGAAATAGTACTCCATACATTTGTAGAGATACGATACCGATAGAATGTGGTTGTATTTACTCCTCTCAAAGTGTAGATATAATCGCCGGACTTAGTAATATTCCCATCCTCACTGAGGGTTGCCGGCGCATTAGCCATAGTCGCCCAAGTGTTTGCGGAAATGTCGTAACGATAAAATGTTAAAGTATTGGCACCACGGGGTGTGTAAAGATAATCCGTCCCCAAACTATCATCAAATATAAGATCGGCTCCTGCGCTTATACTGGCCGGTGGACCAGCAAGTGTTGAAAACAAACCGGAAGAAACCGTATATTTCCAAAAATCAATAGTATTACCTCCACGAAGAATATACAAATTCGTTCCGTCTGTTTGAATGGAACTTCCAGTAAAGACAAAATCAGGAAGATCAGTCAGATCTGTCCAAGTATTTGCAGAAATAGAATACCTGCTGAATACTTTCTGATACCCGCCAAAAGTTACGTAAATATAATCTCCCAAAACTACCATATCGGCACCGCTGTATGCCATATGAGGGGCTGAAGTGAGAGCTTGCCAGCGGTCTTCACTCGGGATATATTTTACAAACCTAAGGTCACGACTCACAAGCATGTAAGTATATGTACCTTCTGTTGCAAATGCTGTCCCGTCATTGAGAGTCAAATAAGGAGTCCGCCAAGCTCGGGCGGTCCAGGAACCATCGCCTTTAAGCTTCAGTTCACCTTCCTTTGACGTGGCTTCAGTATTATTATGGAGTCCCGCATTAAAGTTTGTACTTGAGGTGATAGTTTCTGTAGAAACAGCGCTAACTACTTTTGGGATAAACGAAAGAATGATTACAAATGCTATGAGGTAGTAAAATCCGAGTTTACTTTTTAGACACTTATCAAGAAAGTTATGCTTGGGCATAGAACAGCTTTAGAAAATAAATATAGATTCTCTTCATACTCTAATATCTCTTAATCGATTCCAAAGCATCTTCCTGCAAAGTGGATCAATACTATACCTGGTTTTTAAAGTCCTGGTTTATACAATCTTAATACCTATTATAATTACATATAATCGGTTAGGGCTTAAAATCAGTATAGACACAAAAATTATATATTGTCAATATGTAAAAGTAGAATTTTTAAGTAAAATCGTATGAAAATAAAAATATTTATTGTTTATATTGTCATAGTAGTATTAAGTATGTTAAAAAAATATATACATACTATTTCCAGATTGTTACAATGCTTTTTCTTGATATACTAACCTTATAAAGGTATACTATATCGCATGATGAAAAAATATTCTCACGCTGGCTTAGGCGGAACTTTTGACCACTTCCACAAAGGACATGAAGCAATAATCGACAAAGCATTTTCAGTCGCCGAAAAAGTATCAATCGGGGTGACTACGCCTGAGATGACAAAAAACAAATCATTCTCGCGCAGTCTACAACCTTATTCTTACCGTCTCCACTATCTCGAAAACTATCTAAAAAATAAAGAATATTTTGCACGTTCGACAATATTCCCACTTGAAGATATCTATGGTACCACTCTCACCGATACAACCATCGACTGTCTCGTAGTAAGTTCTGAAACTGTAACTAACGCAAATAAAATCAATGAAAAACGCCATAAAATAGGACTTTCTCCCCTTGCCATAATTGAGATTTCTTGGGTGTTGGATATGGATGACGAGCCCATCCGATCAGGGAGGATCCGCAAAGGCATGATTGACAGAGTAGGTTTTCCTTACATGCATCTTTTTTCAAAACAACAACTGAGTTTGCCGGAAGAACTGCGATCTGAGCTGCGTAAACCCTTACACGAGCCAGTACTTCAAAAAAATTCATACGATACCGCAAAAATTGCAGCACAAACTATAAAGAGACATAATCCTGTCGTGACAGTCGCAGTCGGTGACATCGTGACACAAACACTCGGTCTTGTCGAATTTACCCCAGACATAAGCATCATCGATTATAGAAGCCGCCGCAAAAAAATAGCTAAACCGCATGATTCAAAAAAATACACTACATATAGTAACTCTCCAGGGACTATAAATCGTCCCGTAGTGTTAAAAATCAAACAGACGATTAAACGTGTATTAGATGATAGAGAAAATGTCACCATAGTCATCGACGGTGAGGAAGATCTTCTGGCGCTACCCGCCATTCTCCTCGCTCCCTTAAAATCAATGGTGCTTTATGGTCAAATGGATCTGGGAGTAGTTTTGGTTGAAGTCACCGAAGAGATGAAAGAAAAAGTGGCGGGGCTTGTAAAAAAATTTGAAAGTTAAAGCTTCATTTTTGCCACAAAAAAAGAGGGATACCGTACGGCACCCCTCAATTTTTTGGTTAATTTTAGTTTTGCTCTTCTTTTGGCATCTCTTCTGAAGGCATTTCGGAAGGCATCTCTGGCATGTCTGACGCATCCACTTCTTGTTGTGGGGCTACTTCAGCCGTGTCAGCATCTCCTGCCTCGCGGTTTTCACCACGATCTTGACCTCTGTCATATCCTCCTCGATCGCCACCACCAAAGCGACGACCTCGATCTGTAAAACGACCGCGACCACCGTTGTTGGTTTTTGGACGAGCTTCATTTACTATGAGTTTGCGACCCATGAAGTCGTATTCGTTGTACATTTCAACAGCTTTTTGAGCTGCGGCTTCATCTGTCATTTCGATAAATGCAAAGCCTTTTGAACGACCACTGTCGGCAAAGCGAATCACCTGAACAGAAACCACCTCACCGGCTTGTGAGAACAAATCTCGCAGCTGATCTTCTGTGGCTTCGTAAAGCAGATTACCTACGTATAATTTTTTATTCATGAACCTCACCCCCTCTCAAAGAAAATGAAAATGACTTAACTAGCATAAAAAAATAAGCTCTTAACATAAGGTAGTAAACATACCGGGAAAGTATGGATTATTAAGAAGAAATAAATCTTTCAGAAAACTTGACATGACCAGCGAAAAACAAACAAGTAAACAGCGATCATTATAACAAACCTGTATAACTATGCAATACTTAATTATTATTGACCTTTTTTGTAAACACAAACATTGTCCGATATTGTCAGTTCCGGCATTGGTGTACCTGCAATATTTCTTGGTACAGTGACCTCTAATCCTGGAGCACCATTAGCAGGACCATCATACTTAGGTTCTAGTCCTCTTTGAACTGTTGTTCGAGCTTGAGAGTCTTGTTTAAATTCTTTGGCAATACTTTCTGCAGTATCATTGAGCACTGCATGTTTACAACCCAATAAGATTCCTGGAATCGTTGTAGGAAGTGGCGTAGCATTAACAGCCGAACTTGTACCATTTTCTCCATTACATCCTGTTAATGCGGCGACAACTGCTGCTGCGGACATTACTTTATAAAAAGCTTCTTTTGGGTTCATATTTTTTGAAAAAATACCAATTTCATATTCTATCATAAAAATACTATAAGTCAATGTTAAATAAACCAACGGAGCAGGTGGTGCGAGCATAAAGTTGAGCGAAGTAATCAAAATTTGCGAAGCAACATGCAACATGCCACTAACGCGTTTATAAGAATAACGGAGACAATTGCTTGGCGGCAAACAAATTTTCGGTTACGAGCGAAACTATTTCTGACGGAATCTGAAACGTGACTATATAATTTTGTATTATAATTACCACATGACACTCGAAGAAAAACTTGCACTCATCCATGAGGTTGGCGAGGAGATCGTCACCGACGAAGATTTAAAAGAACTACTGAACTCAAACGAACAGCTCGTCGCCTACGACGGTTTTGAACCCTCAGGACAGATGCATATCGCTCAAGGCATTCTTCGCACGATAAATATAAACAAGATGACTCGTGCCGGCATCAAGTTTAAGATGTGGGTCGCCGACTGGCACGCGCTTACAAACAATAAACTGGGTGGCGATCTCGAAAAAATTCAAACTGTCGGAAAATATTTTATAGAAGTCTGGAAAGCGTGCGGTATGGATTTGGCGAATGTAGAATTTCACTGGGCTTCAGACATGGTCAAGAATCCCGACTACTGGAAACTTGTCATCAATGTAGGTAGAACCAATAAGTTAGCTCGTTTCATACGTACAGCAGAGTTCATGGGACGGGAAGAATCGGTAGAAAAACTTACGGCCGCACAGATTATCTATCCGTGTATGCAGATTGCCGATATCTTTATGCTCGGCGCAAAAATAACTCAGCTTGGTATGGATCAACGCAAGGTCAATATGCTTGCCCGCGAGATCGGTCCACAGCTTGGCTTCTGGAAACCGGTCGTAGTCAGCCATCATATGCTTATGTCCCTTGCCAAACCTCCGGCTTCAGACGCTGATAAAACCACAAGAACGGTTGAACTCAAAATGTCAAAATCAAATCCGGAATACGCTATTTTCATGACCGACACAACCGAAGACATCAAACGAAAGATGAATAAAGCTTGGGCGCCTGAAGGAGTTGTTGAGGAGAATCCCGTCCTAGAATATTGTAAGTACATAATTTTTGAGAAATATCCTGAAATCACGATTGAACGACCGGAAAAATGGGGCGGGCCGATGAAAATCACATCATATGATGAGCTTGTGAAAAAATACGCCGCCAAAGAAATACATCCGCAAGATCTGAAAAATACAGTCGCCGGTCTTCTTGATAAACTCGTTGAACCCGTGCGCCGGCATTTTGAAGAAAACGAGGATGCTAAAAAGCTTCTGCAGGAAGTACAAAGTTACCAAGTGACGCGATAATAATCCGCAAATTCTTTAAGCTACATACATCACTGTTACTCACTGCTTAAACAGATCGTCTGGAGTATACTATCGATTAAAATATGAACTGGCAGGAAAGATACAATCAAAACCGCCCTAAAGAAGTCATGGGTCAACGCGAGATTTCTCCAATGTTTTTTTCAAGAATGGGAAGACAAAGGATTGGGGGAAGCATTGCGATCGGTTGTTGAAGATATTCATAATCACGGACATCGTCATGCCGGTCTAGATGCCGCGGCCCTAATATTCGGAAGTGCGATTCTTGCCACTGGTGTAACTACGGTGGTCAATAATCTCCGTGAACAAAAAAACGATAGTAATTTTTCTTTGCTGGATGAGGCTAGATTATGGCTTTATTCCGGACTTTATGTGGGATCGGCGGTATTGATAATGGTCGGTCACAGCGAAGTTGAAGTAGATAGATCATACTCTGTTGCACGTGATATAGATGGTCGGCCTGTAATTATTCACGGGGGAGGTGGTATGACGGAACAACAAGCCAATGATGCGATAAAAAAAGGATTTTACTAAAAATTTTTTGGTATACTTTCCTAGATATGATCAATCAAAAACTTGATGACATAACCCGTCTTCTTCGTCACGATATCCTTACTTCAACTACTGCCGCCGGCTCCGGCCACCCTACCTCATCAACATCCGCAGTTGAGCTTATGACCGTACTTTGGTTTGACGGCTATTTTCATTACGATTTTGATCATCCTCACTATATTTTTAACGACCGTATCATTTTCTCAAAGGGACACGCTTCCCCACTCTATTTTTCTCTCTTTCAAGCCGCAGGACAACTGCCTTATGAAGAATTGATGACATTACGAAAATTTACCTCAAATATCGAAGGCCATCCTACACCCAGGTTTAAGTTTGTTGATGTAGCAACAGGTTCATTGGGACAAGGATTGTCGGCCGGATTGGGAATGGCATTGGGTATTAAGCTGCATAAAAAAGTCTCCGGTGCTTATCCTGAGCGCGAACCGGTTGTCTGGGTACTACTCGGTGACTCGGAAATTGCGGAAGGCCAGGTCTGGGAAGCTATGGAAGTTGCTTCACATTACAAGGTCAATAATCTTGTCGGTATTCTTGACGTCAATCGTCTTGGTCAGCGCGGCGAAACTATGCTTGGCTGGGATCTTGACACATATAAAAAAAGGGTTGAATCTTTTGGTTGGAACACAATCGTAATCGAAAATGGAAATTCTTTAAAAGACGTTCAGGTGGCATTTGAAGCTATTAACCGACAACTGACAACCGATAACCGACAACCCACCATGATCATCGCCAAAACTAAAAAAGGCGCTGGGATTACCTCAATTGAAGATAAAGATAACTGGCATGGTAAACCGCTTCCAAAAGAAATGCTTGATGATGCTTTAAAAGAACTCGGAGATGTTGATATAAAAATGACAGCAAAAGTCGAAATGCCTGAAATAGTCGACGTAAATGTAATGAATGTTGATAAAGGATCGGTGACTTTAACAGATAAGATGGCTACCCGTGAAGCATATGGTGAAGCATTAAAAGCGATTGCCGATAATCCTTACGTTGTGGTTTTGGATGCAGAAACGTCAAACTCAACCTTTGCTGAAAAATTTAAAAACGAATTCCCTGACAGATTCTTTGAAATGTATATTGCTGAACAAAATATGGTTTCGGTTGCTCTTGGCATGTCCAAGGTAGGATTTATTCCTTTTGCTTCAAGCTTTGCCGCATTTTTTACCCGTGCTTTTGATCAAATACGTATGGCCCAATACTCTGATGGAAATGTAAAAATCGCCGGCTCACATGCAGGAGTCTCAATCGGAGTTGACGGATCATCCCAAATGGCACTTGAGGATCTGGCGATGATGCGATCGATCTTAAATGGCGTTGTTCTTTATCCAAGTGATGCCGTTTCGACCTTCAAACTAATTGAGGAGATGAAAAAACATGATGGCATTTCATATATCCGTCTCACCCGCGAGAAAACTCCCGTCTTATACAAGGAAAATGAGTCGTTCCCAATCGGCGGTTCAAAGGTTCTAAGATCATCTGAAAATGACAAAGCTGTTGTGATTGCTGCTGGGATCACACTACATGAAGCATTAAAGGCTTACGATGAATTGAAAACAAAAGAAACCAATATCGCGGTCATTGATGCGTATAGCGTTAAACCTATTGACGTAGATATGATCGTGAAATATGCTAAAAAGACTGGTCATATCATAGTAGTTGAAGATCATTATCCGGACGGCGGCTTGGGCGATGCGGTTTTAAAAGTGATTCAAAAAATACCGAATATAAAGTTCGCTCATCTTGCGGTGAATAAAATCCCCCGCTCCGGGACTCCACAGGAATTACTTTCATGGGAAGGGATTGATGCTGCGGCCATTATGAAGGCTATAATGTAATCAAACTGAATTATTCGTGATTATTCCAGTGACCCGGATGATTTATGTAATTTAATGTGATACTATCATATTTATGAAGGGGTATCAAATTTTTTTTGGAGGTTGCCTTTATCTAATCCTTATCGCCGTCTTCACCGCCCGAATCCCGATGAGGATTAGCGAAGACATACACACGTAGAAAACAAACTGTACGGCAGACAATGTAGTACTGTCAAGCGCATGCGCAAGCTGTGGTACGGAGATAATAATAAGCTGCAAGGCAATCGGCAAAGCCAGGGTAAAAATAAAGAATTTTGAAAAAAGTGCCCGGACATGATGAAATATCGATCGATGTGATAACCACATGTCTACAAAAATAAATGTCTGTATCATGGCAAGTACACTAAATGCAGCGGTCCGCTGTACCATTTCAACACGTCCACTCAAAAAGATATATACGGCGATCACGATTAACATAGCGATAGATCCCACTCCGATAATATACTGAATGTCTTTCCCAAGTAAAATGTGCTTTTGGTGATTAAACGGACCTTTCATGACATGCTCATCACGTGGGGAAAATGCGAGCGCCAGTGCCGGTACACCGTCTGAAATAAGGTTAATATATAAAATCTGTATCGGCACCAATATCGGCGGCAACCCGAGCATCAGGCCAACAAGCAAGGTCAAACCTTCGGACAGGTTGCCGGTCAACAAGTACTTGATCGCGTTTTTGAGCCGTTTCACGATATTTCTCCCCTCTTCAACAGCATTCACAATTGTCGCAAAATTATCGTCGGTGATCACAAGATCGGCAGTTTCACGGGCGACATCTGTCCCCACCTTTCCCATGGCTATGCCGACATCTGCTTGTTTTAAGGCAATCGCGTCGTTTACACCATCGCCAGTCACCGCCACCACTTCACCAAGTTTTTGATAAAGCGCTACTATCTTTTGCTTATGAAATGGGTTTGTGCGGGCAAAAACTTTGGTGTGCGGCAAGATCTCAAGAAGTTCCTGATCGGTGTATTTATCGATCTGTTGCCCGTTTATGATATCATCGCCCTTCTCAAGAAGTCCAATCGACCAACCGATTGCTTCTGCAGTCCTTTCGTTGTCGCCGGTGATCATGACCACTTTGATTCCGGCTTCTTTGGCACGTCTTATCGAATCGGCAGCCTCGGCACGAGGAGGATCGTGAAGCGCGACCATACCTAAAAATATATTATCTTCCTGATAAGCGCATTTAAGCCTATCGCATGGCCGATATGAAAAGGCAAGTAACCGCAAGCCTTTTTCTGCCCAGTCTTTCATAGTTTCTTCAATTTTTTTTCTTTTTTCATCGGTCAGCAAAATTGTTCTGCCGTCGATCATGATTTTTGAAGAAATCGAAAGAATCGACTCCGGGGCACCTTTGCTGAAAGCAGTCAAGTGATCATGCTTTACGACGACTGTCATCCTTTTGGTCACCGAGTCAAAAGGTACTTCGTCGACGATCTGCCAATCTTTCCGAATGATCTCAGGGTCAAGATTTAACTTTTTTGCAAAAAGCAGTAAAGCGCCTTCCGTTGGATCGCCCAAAACTTCATATTCTTCTTTGAATAGCTCATTTTGACCTCTTTCTCGACCTTCGTACTTGGAAACAAGCGTCGCGGTTGAACAGACTACTCCGTCAATAAGTAAAAGTTCAAGTGCGTGTGACAGATGTGGATGAGCCGACACATCTCTGATCTTCTCGTCAAACCAGACTTGCTTTACTTCCATATTATTGCTTGTCAGTGTGCCGGTTTTATCAGTGGCAATGAGTGTTATATTGCCTATTCCCTCAATTGAGGCAAGTTTGCGCACGATCGCTTTTTTTGCAGCCATATGTTTGACGCCGATCGATAAGATGACAGTCATAACAGCAGGTAAGCTCTCGGGAACCACCGCAACGGCAAGAGAAACTGCTAGTAAAAATGAAGGAAAGTACCCGTGTCCCTGAAAAGCTGAAAGTCCAAACACGGCGAAGGAAATAATAATACCCATTATTCCGATAAGCTCTGTCAAGTGTTCAAGCTTGATTTGCAGGGGGGTCGGAGCATCTGCAACTGACGAGAGTTCTGCTGCAATCTGCCCAAACCGTGTCTGCATACCGGTATGTATGACCCTTGCCTCCGCCCGACCTTTGGCGACAATCGTACCCATATAAAAGCTGTCTCCTGCCGCCTTTACAACCGGTATCGACTCTCCAGTGAGCGCGGCCTCGTTGACCTCGAGGTTCACCGTGTCAAGTATCTGAGCATCTGCCGGAAGCTTTACCCCCTCCTCAACATAAATAATATCTCCGGGCACCAAATATCGGCTATCAATTTCCTGTTCTTTCCCGTCTCGCAGTACTCTAATAGTACTGATGGTCATTTTTTTAAGCGCCGCAACGGCCTCCTCGGCCTTATATTCTTGATAAACTCCAAAAACAGCATTCAAAAAAATGATAGTAAGAATGAGACTGCCGTCCACGGCTTCACCGATAAAAAACGACACGCAAGCTGCCGCAATAAGAAGAATCATCAAAAAACTTTTTGTCTGTTCAATAAATTTCTTGAAGATTGAGCTTTTCTCTCTATCTTTAATTACATTTTGACCGTACTCTGCCAATAATACCTGTGCCCTGATTGTTGTAAGTCCTTTAACGATTTTCATTTTAAGTTTTTTATAATAAATCTTTATCTTGAGCCCCAAAAATCATTTTTTTAGTTCTTCATACGCTTTTATCATCGTGTGTAAAATCTCTTGATTGAGTGATTTTGCCTCTTCAAATGAAAGTTTTTTGATGTTATGAGGATAGTAATGAAAAACCTCATTTCTCCCTCGCTTCCATACGTCCCAAATCTCGCGAGCCAGATCGTCTCCGCCGCTTCTTTGAATTTTTGCATAAATTGAACGATCGCCCAAACGCTCAATAAGATGAGGGGAAAGAAATTTTCCAATTCGAAAATGATCTGAAATATAGTCAAGATGAGAGATAAAATCCAGATCCAAAAAAAGCTGTTTTAAAAATCCTTCATAGGCCTTCGCGTATGGAAAAACTAGAAAAGAATAATCTTTAAAACGATAACCGTGTGTTTCTGCCATTGATATAAGGTAATTACCCTCCCGAATGAGGTCTTTTTGTGTCATTGAAAAATAATCCCAAATTGGCTCGTTGTGGATCAAACTCAGCATATAATTTCAGTATAGCAGGCTATTCAACTACAGGTAGTTCTTCCCATTTCGTAGTGTACCTGGGGGTTCTTTTAGCCGCATTACCCTTCCATCCGGGCTTTGTCCCTTGTGAGGCAAACTCTATAGTTCCGCTACCAAACTCGAAGTTTATAAGGTCGATCGCCTTCATAGTGCGATTTTCTTTGTTTCTTTTTTCTTGAGAATAAAATAAATGCTGCTGCTCTAAATTTTTTTTCTCTAGCTCATGAAGGGAAACATAAGCTTTTTTATAACGATATCCCGGCCGGTATATTTTTTTCAGAATCTCAAGCGCGCTTTTTATGATAGTCCCCGTGTAATCGGTTTGGTGTGGCAGCTCTTGGGTAAGGGTATTGTAATATCGTTTTTGATTTTTGCTATGGAGGTTGGTCATGACCGAAACGCTGACCAGCTTCGCAACTTCTTTCTCTTCGCGGAGTTTTTCTGCAGCACGCGCTGCGTAGGTACTTACCGCTTCGCTAAGCTCGCGATACGTAGTCACCGGGCGTCCAAATGTGCGCGAACTTATGATAGATTTTTTGGCAACATGCTCCGAGGCAAGATCATAGCGTTTTATACCCCGCAGCTCACGCACTGTATTAAGACCTGCTATCGTCATATGTTTTTTTACCCAAAGATCATCCGCTAGCATTAACTGGTATGCAGTATAAATACCATGTGCATTAAGAAATACGCTCAACCGGCGGCCGATACCCCAGATATCCTCAACTTCAAGATTTTTAAGAAACTCATCACGTTCATAATCGGTTCTAATTAAACACACTCCTTCATATTGCGCATGATTTTTGGCAACTTCATTTGCCGCCTTTGCCAGTGTCATCGTACTGCCGACTCCTATTGAAACCGTAATGCCGATATTTTTTTGTATCATTTTTCTCAACAAACAGCATTGTTTTTCGATAAGGTCTATGGGAAAGTTGGCAAAATCTATAAACGCTTCATCTATTGAATAGACTTCTAAACGTGGCACATGTGCTCCTATGGTCATCATGACACGGGAAGACAGGTCGGCATAAAGCGGAAAGTTTGGGGAAAAAATATGTACATTCTCTTTTATAAAGAGGTCGCGGTACTCAAATGCAGGTGTGCCCATCCTGACGCCCATTTTCTTCACTTCGCTTGAACGTGAGATAATACAGCCATCATTGTTGGATAAAACTACGACCGGACGATTTTCAAGAGCAGGTTTAAAAACCCTTTCGCAGGAAACGTAAAAATTGTTACAATCTATGACGGCGTACATTTTAATAAAATTCGAAATACTAAATCCGAAATACGAAACAATATCAAATTTCAAAATGTTTTAGATTTGAAACATTTAAATTTTGAATTTATTTCGAGTTTCGACTCGCCTCGCTAAGTCTTTGGCGAAGCGGGTATTCGAATTTCGAATTTATTATTCCAATTTATGTATCACATACGTCACCACTCCCCAGATACTGAATGTCTCATTGTGCGTGACATCTATTGTTTTGTATTCTTTATTTTCCGGCAGCAAGAAAATATGCCCGGCTCTTTTCTTAAATCTTTTGACCGTAAGCTCGCCTTCAAGTGCGGCAATCACAACTGCATTATTGACCGCCTCAAGACTACGGTCAACTATAAGAATATCGCCTGTATGAATGCCGGCGCCGATCATCGAGTCGCCGCTTGCGCGGACAAAAAAAGTTGCGGCTGGATGACGAATTAAATGTTCGTTTAAATCTAGTTTAGTGTCGATAAAATCATCGGCAGGTGAAGGAAAACCAGCGGAAACCGAAGAACTATACAAATTATAAATATTTGTGACTTTCATAATAATGAATTCCTGACAGGATCCTGGTGTATTTCGTAATTTGCACACTAACTATAGTATAATATTATTATGACCGATCGGATTGTTAGATCAAAATATTTTCATCGCTTGGGCGAAATGATGGTGCCGTTTCTCACCTGGACGATCATACTTTTACCCTTATGGCTCTCCCCTTTTCATCCTGCGGTTGTAGCCTATTTTATCATCGCCTTTGATTTATATTTTTTATATAAATCACTTCTTACCGCCTACTATGCCTCACTCTCATATGCTCTCATTAAAAATTTTCAGAATGTCCCCTTTCACAAGCATGTAAAAAACTTTAAAAACGCTCGCGATTTAAATCATTTTGTCATAATTCCAAATTATAAAGAACCGCTACACAAACTTGAAGCGACTTTGGAGGCAATGAGCAAGACCGATTACCCTTACAAAAAAATCACGATCGTACTGGCTTTTGAAAAAAGAGAAGTTTCAGCTGAGGAAAAAGCATCAAAGTTAAAAAAACGTTTCGGCCGTTACTTTAACGATGTCCTGTGTACTTTCCATGAAATATCAGACCTGGAAGTCCCGGGAAAAGCCAGTAACCAAACCTATGCAGCGCGATTAGTAAATGAGTACTGTGAAAGAAAATCATTAGATCCGAAACGTGTCATCATCACTATCTGCGATTCGGACAGCATGTTGCCACCGAATTATTTTTCATATCTGACGGTTGAATTTTTCAAAGATAAATCGCGCGACTATCATTTTTATTGGGCTCCTGTGCTTCTTTACAACAACTTCTGGCAGTTGCCTTTTTTTGTCCGTATGCAGGCAACTTTATCTTCTATTTTGAGGCTGGCATTTTTATCCCAAAAAGAGCATTTAATCCAAATTTCAACATACTCAACAAACCTTTGGCTTCTGAAGGAAGTCGGCTTCTGGGATGTAGACATCATCCCTGAAGACTGGCATATTTATTTTCAAGCATTTTTTAAATTCGGAAAAAAAGTAAAAACTCTTCCGCTTTACACAATTGTTAATGGAGATGCGGTATATTCCGGAACTCTTATCAAGACACTTGCTAATCGTTATGAACAGGAAAAACGCTGGGCCTGGGGGGTTACGGACATAGCCTATTTCTGGAAAAATGCATTTATGTCTCCCCACATTGACTGGTTTTTGAAATTAAAAAAGTTTATTTATCTTTCAGAAACTCACCTGCTTTGGCCGACGTCTTTTTTCATTTTGACAATAAGCGGCTCAATACCTCCTCTTGTAAATCCCGTCTTTAAGCGAACCGTGCTCGGATTCATCCTCCCCCAGCTTTCTGGATTCATACTTACACTTGCAACACTCATGCTTATCCTTTACATTTATCTTGATATCAAATTGCGCCAAAAATTGCGAGTTCAAACAAGACTCATCAATGTGCCCGTGATGCTTGTACAGTGGTATTTGTTGCCGGTAGTTTCATTTATTCTATCATCATTACCGGCACTTGACGCACACACAAGATTATTACTAGGGAAAAAGATTACGTATAAGGTGACTGAAAAGGTGTAATTTCGAAATACTAAATCCGAAATGCGAAACAAATTTCAAATCCTAATTTAAAAATTTCAAACAAAAAGTTTTGGTATTTGATTTTTGGTAATTGGAATTTGTTTAGAATTTCGATATTCGAGTTTCGAAATTTTGTCAGTATTTATTTATACTCATGGATTTTTTATTCACCAAAACTCCTCTTGTCTTTTTAACCCAGAATCTCTGGCGCGATGAGGCTTTTTCATACTTACTTGCGATTGAACCCATACATCGCATACTGTCTCTTACCGCAAGTGACTTTAATCCTCCCTTATATTATTTATTCCTTCATTATTGGGTGATGATTTTTGGATCTTCTGAAATAGCTATAAGAAGTCTTTCCCTATTGTTCTTTGCAGGACTAATTTACCTTATTTACCTCATCTGCGATGAAATCTTCCACCTCTCATTCTGGTCCACTCTGATAATGATTATTTTATTTATCTTAAATCCATTTCTTGTTACTTATGCTTTTGAAGGGCGCATGTACATGATGGTGACTTTTTTTATCGTGCTTTCTTACTATGCTCTTTGGGAAAATCATAAAAAATTATATATAGTTAGTATGACGCTTGCCCTCTACACTCATTATTTTGCTGTTTTTATTCTGATCGCCCAACTTCTGCCGAATCTCGTGAGCTGGAAAATCAAGCTTTTCCAAAAAAAATGGTCCTTTTCTCAATACGTGAATATAGATTCAATTATTGAAGATATTAAATCGGCAAATATTTTCGTTACTCCCCTCTTATTATTTCTTCCATGGCTTTTATACATGATACTGGTACATGATTTTAGTGATAGCTCATTTTGGGTTATCCGTCCGCCGTCATTTGACATATGGTACATACCGTTTATTTTATACACGGCTTATGAACGGGTGTTTGGGCAGTATTATCATGGCGGCGCGGGATACATAACATTTCATACACGTCTGTTAATCTTTCTCTATGCAGTGCTCTTTCTACCGCTTATAATCAAATTTCAGACTCTTAAAAAAACTATTCATCATCGTCATCATCGACTTGCCTACTATCGGGATCTTGTGCTTTGGGCATTTTTTGCGCCCGCCTTGCTTTTTGCAGTTTCTTTTTTGACAAACCCGGTCTATCTTCCCCGTTATTTTATTTTCGCGGTTCCAGGCTTTTTGATGCTAATGGGTTTGCTCATTTTGTCGCTTTTTCAAAATAAAAAGGATTGGATTCACTTACTTATGGGAAGCGTCCTCCTGGTCATGCTTTTTACGATGACGCATGAGTTTAACGGTCTCAATCTCAAATACCGAAGCAAGCGCCTCATAGCTCCGCTTATTTCGGAGATTAGAGCTCAGGTTGGGAAAAATGATTATGTTTTTGTCAAAAATGAACTCGACTATCATCTTGTCAAGTACTACATGAAGGATAAAGGTGATCAGGTAAAAATTTATCAAAAAACTTATGATGAACTTCCGAACTTTGTCGGAAAAGTACTGATCCCGCCCGAAGATGTTGTCGACTATCTGCCGGTTTATCCAGAAAAAGCTTTTGTACTTTCATATAATTCGTATGAAATAATGGCCGCATATTAATTTGTGTTAAAATACAATTCATGGCAAAACCTATAAATGCACCCGTTGGCAAATCCAATGTCATTGCGAGCGACCTCATTGCCGAACTCAAAAAAGTCACCTGGCCAAGCCGGGAGAACACGATACGATTGACGGTAATTGTGGTTGCGATCTCCTTGATTATCGGATTTTATATCGGTATAATTGACTCTTTGCTTGCGATTGGGCTTGAATTCATGACAAATTTGAGATAAATATTAAATTCGAAATCCTAAGCGCGAAATTCGAAACAAATTCAAATAAGCCAAATCCAAATATCAAAACGTTTTATATTTAGAACATTTGAATTTTGATATTGTTTCGATATTCGAATTTAGAATTTATAGGAATATGTCAGATCAAACAAAAACCAAACTTGAAGAAAAAGCTTCTGAAGAAAAAACTGTGGCCGCAACTACAGTTGAAGCAGCTGAAACAAAAGTCGCAAAAGATACAAGCCACGGCAAATGGTACGTACTTCACTCACAAACAGGACACGAAAACCGTGTCAAAAATAATCTTGAGCAGCGCATAAACAGTCTTGGCGTGCAGGATAAAATATTTGATATCATTGTTCCAACGCGCGAAATAGTCGTCATAAAAAAAGGCAAGAAAACCAAACAGAAAGAAAAAGTCTTCCCGGGATACATTTTTGTGCGTATGGAGCTTGACGATGAATCATGGCTCGTGGTGCGCACAACCGAAGGCGTCACCGGATTTATCGGCGCCGGACTTAAGCCAACCCCAATTTCAGATAAAGAAGTCCAGGCGATCCTGCGTTTTGTTCAGCAAGAACAGCCAAAATTCAAAACCAAATTTTCTGTGGGCGAAGCAGTCAAAATTACAGAAGGACCCTTTACCGATTTCTTGGGTAGTGTCGAAACCATAGATGAGGAAAAAGGTAAAGTTCGCGTACTCGTCTCGATTTTTGACCGCGAAACTCCGGTTGAGCTTGATTTTCTGCAGGTAAAGAAGCTGTGATAGGTAATTGAAGCTTTTTTCCGGATTAATTAGACATACCTTTGAATTTCACGCTCTAGCGTAGATTTAAAATCTCGTATGATTGCCCAATGATTTTTGGGTAAAAATAGTTTTAGCTCCAATTCAAACCGTATGTCTGTTTTTTTAAGTGTCCGTAATACGTCTGGTAATATAGTTCTCTCTTTTGGTGTTAATAAGTTAGCCCGAAGCATAAAATAGAGATCATAAAAATCTCTCGGTTTTTGTCGAGTGAGAAGTGCTTGAATTTTTTCTCCTACTAATTGTTCTGTCATTAAACTCATGATGGTATACGGTGGTACAAAATCACCTGCAATTGTGGTTAATTCCCCTTTCTTTTCTCCTTCTCTTAAGGAAATCTCAAATTGTAATTTAATTCTTTCATCTGCTAAATCGAAAAGAATAATAGCCAAATATCCGCCTGATGTTTTTTTTGATTCTGTAATTTCAGTCTGTAGTCCTTCACGCTCTATCTCTTTCAATGTATCCAGTACCGCATCCTCTATTTGCTTAATCTCAGATAAAGAAGAGCTAAAGTCTAAGTCTTCCGAGAATCGAGGGCTATTGTATAAAATCCTGAGTGCTGTTCCTCCTTTAAAAAATACTTCACTGGTTTTTTTTTGTTGGTAAAAATATGAAAGAAAGAGGTGTTGTATATACTCACGACGGATATTTAACTCTGTTGTTTGTTGCTTATTCGAAATGGTTTTTATACTATCTGTTGAAATCATAATGTGGATTAACTGATAAGTTTTTCAATAAAACTATTTAAGTTTTTTCTGGCAAACAATCTTGCATATTCGATTAATTTTGCCTTTTGTATTAGTTTCATTTGAAAATATCCCGTATCATTTAAATTTTCCAGTAACCGTTCGTTATATGAGCTTTTACGAAGAGAAGCAAAGTATAAATAATCGACTAAGGCCTTTTCCGGTTTAGCAATATAAAAAGACCTGTCCGACTTCTTTTCAAGAAAGTAGCCGGTATAAGCCTCTTTCTTAATCGTTTTATAAGAAAAAGCTCTATTTTCCGTGGTAAAAAGACGGGTAGGTTTTGTGGTTGCGCAGGTAATAGTATAGGGCATCTCGGGTAATATATTAAAATATGCTAGCGCGTATTCGAAGGAAATATATGAAGGTTTGTAGAGTGCGTTTGCAATCTCCTCCTCATTTGGTAGATCGGTTTTTAAAGTATATAATCCTTGTTTTAAACGCACGAAAAGCCCCTGTTTTGCTTGGTTCTCCAGAAAGTATTTTGTTTTACTTGGTGAGGTGCGAAAAACCCTGCTAAAATCCAGAGGAGTGAAAATACGCACTCCTCTATTTAAAAGCTGTTCTCTAACTTGAATTGGTTTCATTAAAGTACAAATATTAATACTTTTCTGAAACGATTATAATACTTCTCCATAAATTTGTCAAGTTTTATGGAGCTTCAATCCATAGATTAAACCTATTTTATGGATAATATTATCTTCGACCGTGAAAATCCGGTTGAGCTTGATTTTCTGCAGGTAAAGAAACTATAAATCATAACTTCATTTTTATCCTATAATATTGCTATTGTCCCCCATTTTTGATATAATTATCCCTGTGTTAATCTATTTGTCCCAAAAAAGCAAAAGCTGTTTTTTTTGTGGCCAAAAAAGAGCGACACAAAGTGATCTGAATCAGTGTCATTTATTTGCATAAATGCACACAGTTACAGTTCGCACCTTAACATGATCGGACAATTTTTTTGTTTTTTAGGCAATTTTTTTGTTAGTAATTTTTGTGGAAATTTCTGTCTCGTATGGAAGATGGACGCAGAATGTGGTTAAGGTCAAAATAACAAATTCCAAGAAACAAACAAATCACAATAATCAAATCTCAAACTAATAAGTTTGTAATTTGTCAAATTGAAATTTGTTTGGAAAATGGTCTCTGATTATTTGAATTTTAACTCTATCCTGCGTTCATCTACCGTAGCTGAGGCAGACTTTTCGGTTAAAAGGCGAGCCGGAAAGAAGGTAGATGTTTGTGATCTGTCCCGACGTAAAGTCGGGGTGCGCCTGAAGAAGGTTTTTTTGTTTCTAGCGACAAGGGAAGGAGAAAAAATCTCATGTCGCGTTTCAAATGGTTGTTTTCTTTGTTGTTCGTTTTGTCGTTGGCCATGGTGCCAGCGGCGAGGGTTCTCGCTCAGGGAGGGACGCTGCACCTCCCTAGCCTATTCGGTTCCGGCGAAGAGCCGGAGGTTGTGGTTGCCTGGCACGGCCAGACCACCCCAAGCGCAGATTGCGCTGGGTGGAATGTAACGGTCGACACTGTCTGGAATGGGTATGAAGGCGTAATCACATACGCTAAGAGCCTTTCTGGACAATGGGCCCCTGGGCAGCAGTCAGTTGACTGGAAGGTCACGATCACTTGGTATAAATATGGTGATCATGGACTAATCCTTGACACTTGGACTGCTAAAGGTACGATCGATCCCCCAGATTGCCCCGAGTACAAGCTCAACCTGAGCCACGTCGAATGCGTGGTCGAAGGTGAGCACGCCGGCGAAGTCGAGGTGCATTTTGTGCTACATGCCCCGGAAGACAGTAACCCGGGCGATCTGCACTATGCATACGGCACAATCGAGCGTGGTAAGTTCACAGGAGGGGTATGGCATTACACAGCCTATCTCCCTGAAGGACAAATCACGATCGACTGGGCCTTTGTGTGGGTAAAGGGAGTCAAGGTCACCTTGCACAATCCTAACGAGTATGATGGGGACTATCGGTGCAAACCGACCCCCACCAACACGCCCACGGCGACCGCGACGGAGTCCCCAACTCCGTCACCGAGCCCGACTGCAACAGCGACGGCAACCTATACGCCGTCGCCTAGCCCGACGGCGACGAACACCCCGTCGCCAAGTCCGACTGCGACGGCAAGCCCGTCGCCCAGCCCCACGGTCACCCCGACCGTGAGTCCGAGCCCGTCGCCGACCCCATCGGCGACCCCGACGGAGTCCCCAACTCCGTCACCTACGCCGAGCCCAACCGCGACGGCGACCGTCACCCCGACGGTCCCGACTCCCACCTGCCTCGTTGTTCGCAAGATCAACGAGCAAGACCTCGGCATCCCGAATTGGCCGATGACCGTTTCTAACGGTTCTTCGACCTTTGCGGGATTAACCGATGGCCTGGGCAATGCTCGATTCGACGTGTTGCCAGGTCACTGGACGGTGAGCGAGGCCGAACTCGAAGGCTGGGAGCCCTATCCCCCGTTCCAGAGTAGCGTGGATGTCGATGTCCCTACCGCTGAGCCGGGTCAGTGCGTTGTCGTGTTGTTCAAAAACCGGCAAACGCCCGAAGTTCGCTTCGGGCTGTTCTTCCCGGTTATGAACAATAACCCGGCGACCCCACCGCCTCCACCCCCGCCGCCCCCTGCGCTCTGCTCGCTGCGCGCGCTTGAGGTGGAATACGACGGCCAGAAAGCCGTCGTGCCTTTTGAAGTCTTGTTGTCAACCGGATTCGACATGGGCGTTGTCCGCAAGGACCACCCCGTGACAATCCGGACCGTCGACGGCTTGCCCGTCGCCGAGGCGTACCTCTCAACCGCAGATAACTACTCAAGAGTACACAACAACTCCCCATGGGTTATCAACACCACGAGCAGAGGTGGTACTACGGTTGAGGTCAACATCCGAGAAGCTTACTGGCTCTCCTTCATCTACTATGATGAAGGCGTCCGCTGCGTCTCGGTTGTTAAAGTCCAGTACGATCCGCCCGAGGCCGCGGTGGCCTCAAGTTTCGTTTTTGTCGACCCCCAGACTGGTCTGGAGGTCGAATTGCCGGTCAAACCGGCTTTCCCTCAGTAGTTTCCCCCGACCCCGCCCTGCCTCGCGGGGTCGCACGTCCGATCATGGGTTGCCCCGCCGTTTCAGGCGGGGCACATCCCATAATTTTTTATTAGCTTGTCCTTCCGAAGCTTTAGCGAAGGAGGATAAAGAATTGCGGGATGTGTTTTTTATAAATTAATATTGCTATTTAGCAATATTTTTAGTATATTATTTTTGTGAATGAGAAAATACTTTTTGAATGGGATGAGGATAAAAACAAATTGAATCACATCAAACATGGAGTATTATTTGAAGAGGCACAGTACGTATTTAATGATCCAAAACATCTGATAATTGAAGATCTAGAACATAGTAAAAATGAGAAACGTTATTATTGTATAGGTAAAACAAAGTTCGGCATATTGACGGTCCGATTTACCTATAGAAATAATTTTATTAGAATTTTTGGCGCTGGTTATTGGCGCCGCGGTAAAAAACGATATGAAAAAGAAAATACAGCATAAAAAAATTATCTATACTGATGAACCAATTCAACTAGGAGAAACTGTGAAAGATGTGCTTCCTTCTCATGCCGAATTTGTATTTAGAGAAACTACTAAAAAAGTCACTATCGCATTAACTAAAAGAAGTTTGAATTACTTCAAAAATATTGCCGATAGACACGATATCCCCTATCAAAAAATGATACGTATGGTGCTTGATGAGTACGCTCAAAAAAGAACTTCAACTGTCACTCCATAGTTTTTTAACTAGCCTGTCCTAAACTACTTATCACTTCATCAATCGCTTTCTTATCCAAAACCCTAGCTATTTCACTTGGTAATGGTAACGTAGCTTTATGCTTGGCTAAAGCTTCAATATTAGCAAAATCGTGCAGCTTTAAATTTTCATCAGTAAGATTATATTTTGTAAGTTTACAGGAACGGATAAGAGTTTCCCTTACTTCTTCCATCGACTTGCCCTGTGCAAAAAGTATATTTGCAATCGCACTTACAATTGCGGTGGCATTTGAACTGAAGATTCTACTTTCAGGCATACCAAAATCGACTGCATCTACATATATATCTGCGCCGTTTATTTGACCGGAAATACCATTTGGAGAATTTTTTTCTCTGTTCCATTGACCCACAAGAAGAAGATTCTGTGGCCATCTATCTTTTAATTTTTCTCTGACGGCACGCCAGTCATCATTATAGTTTCCGGCAGCAACAACAAATAATTTTTTCGGAAAATGATCAACTAACTTAAATAACTCTATCATATTTTCTTCTGCATATTCTCCGGCCCCCGCTCCAACAATAATCGGCTCCGAAGTTGCCACTTCTTCTGCACGTATTCCCTCCATGAATGCGGCTTCTCTTGCTGCTTGTTGTTGTTGACTGTATTCTTCAACTGCAATAGATCTATAATCTTCAGAGCCGTCTTTACTTCCGGAAGGATTTCGTATTATGTCATATGTAGTTCCATCTGATAATTTAGATGTTTGAATGTTTGCCATATAACTGTCGTAGACTGCCTTGCAAACTTGATTATCTGTTGTGTACTGATATTTTTTTTGTGCATATATCACCTTTAACTTTCCCAACTGGAAGCTGATATTTACTGCTTTTTCATCCTTATCTGCGAGTTTTGGTATAAAATAATCTGCTTTCGTTTCAACTGTAATTCCCATATTCCCAAGCCTATCGGTTTGATTTCTGATAACTGATTCCGGAGTATATGCATTCTGAATTGCCAGCATATTGGGTTCTTCTGTATCGTAACCATAGCCATGTAATACTGATTTATGCGTTCTGACAATATTATAGCCATGATCTTCGAATTTTGAATATATTCCGTTAAAAAGAAAATAAGCAGGAGGATTATAAAATAAATCCATTCCGACTAGTTCATTGACTAATTGCTGGCCGGTTAATGCAGATTCATGAGTAATTACAAAGTCCTCACTTATTGATGGAACTAAATCTATGAAGATAGTATTTTTTATTTTTTGATATTGAGGACCAATAATTTCCTGTCCTGGTTGAAATGAAGAATGATGTACTTGCCAGCCGGCTGCTGCTTGAAATAATCTTAATCCCCTCTCTCCAAGTTGACGCCTCGTCATTTGTAACTGTAAAGCTTTTTCAAAGGATGACATATGAATGAGATAATTTACATCAGTGGATTATACCAAAGTAAAGTAACAACAGTAGATCACTGGAGAGTCTTGATGCTGGAATTACAAGCATGAATTACTGACTGACAGTAGTAGTCTTTCCCATTCTCCTTCTTCTCACGAAGTAAATAATCAAAAGTAGCGGTATCCAAATTACACTGTAAACTCCAAGCCAAATTACGAGTGTCCCAACCTGTCTGACAGTGCCAATCATCGACCTTACCGCCTGTTTGAATATGAGCTGCGGCCGCCACATTTCGTCCGGTGCATATGGCAGCGCAAGTTCGTCTGTTGAAAGATATATCGTGATGCGCGCCATTTCCGCATTTCTTTCTATATAAAGCTGCTGGCCCTTGAGACTGTCAATTTGCGATTGTAGATTAATAAGCTCGCGCTGTACATTGAGGATATCCTGTATTGCGGTTGCTCTGTCAAGAATCTCCTCAAATTTTTCCTTTGTCGTAAGAAGCGTTGCCATCTGGGCTTGGATATCGGTGTACTCATCAGTGACGTCTTCACCCGAAAGATATTCCGAGGTGACGCGGATAGCAAGACCGCGAAACTCTTTAACGGCGCTTTCCAGTTTAGTTGATGGCACACGGACTGTTATCGTCGCAGTAGCCGCGTCTTGCGGATTATTAACGTTCGTACTGACCATAAACCCGCCAAGTTCACGCGTTTTTGCAAGAATCATATCTTTGACTTGCTCAACATTATTCACAAGAAGTGAAATTGTTGAGTTTTGAATCACCATACGGTCACTTGTTTTCGAGGAAGATTCTTGCGAAAAATCGGGAGCAGGCATGCCTAGCGCACCGAAGGATTGGACCCCTACAGCACCAGACGAAGGAGATTCGTAAACATCATATCTTTGACGGGTGCTCCCTTTGAGATAACTATTGAAGATCACAAAAAGAAGAATTAAAATTAGCAAGCTACTGAGCTTGTGCGTTTTTATCCAAAAGAATAATCTACTCATTACTTATCAATGTAGTATGATTTTTGAGAATAGTCAATGAGATGTTAGCATCTGCTTTACTTTTCACCAAACTCTTGCTAAAATTACTTTCACCTGTGAAGTTTTTGCAGGGAGGCTGAAAGCCGAAACACTCATTTGTCATATTTGTGACCACTGCGCGTTTCCTTTCAACTTCTTTTGATTTCACAGACGGTATTCAAAATTCGAAGCACGAATCTCGAAATTCGAAATAATATGGAAATCCAAATGTTTTAAATTCAAAACGTTTTGATATTTAGATTTTGGTAATTTGAATTTGTTTAGAATTTCGACATTCGAATTTAAGATTTATGTACTATAACTAAAAAACTATGGCAAAGAAAGTCAAAACACAAATCAAACTGAATCTACCCGCAGGCGAGGCTACTCCGGCACCACCTGTCGGACCCGCACTCGGTCAACACGGTATCCCGATCATGGAGTTTATCAAGGAATACAACGCCCGCACCGCAGACAAAAAAGGCAATATTATTCCTGCTGTGATTACGGTTTATGAAGATCGCAGTTTCGATTTTATTACAAAACTGCCACCGGTTTCCGACATGATCAAGAAAAAAATCGGCTTGCCAAAAGGTTCCGGGGTTCCAAACAAAGAAAAGGTCGGCAAATTAACTAAAGCTCAAATTGAAGAAATTGCCAAAGAAAAAATGAAAGATCTGAATGCCGACACCATTGAGGCGGCAATGAATATAGTCCGTGGCACGGCAAGAAGTATGGGAGTTGAGACAGAATAAACCTATGGGAAAAATCAGAACTCGATTAATCGGTAACGAAGAAATCGAAGAAAAACAAAAAAAGGAACAAAAACTACGTTCACAAGAAAAAAAACTCGAAAAGAAGTCCGCAAAGAAAGGAAAAAAAGTTGAAAAAGAAACGATCGTGACTCAACCTCAATCTGATGAGGTAAAAGTAGAACCAAAAGCAAAAAAAGCCATTCTTGCAAAGCAACGCACTCGAGGTAAAAAATATCAGGATGCAAAAAAGCATACTGATCCAAAAAAACAATATGAGCTGAGCGTGGCGGTTGAACTTTTGAAAAAAATTTCCTACGCAAAATTTGACGAATCGATCGAGCTTCATCTTAATGTCCTCAAAGACAATATGAAAGGCGAGGTTAGCCTTCCTCACTCTACAGGTAAAACTCTGAGAGTGGTCATAGTAGATGACCAAGTTCTTGAAAAAATTGAAAAAGGAATGCTTGATTTTGATATGCTTATCGCCCACCCATCGTTCATGCCCAAGATCGCCCGTTTTGCGCGCATACTCGGACCCCGCGGACTTATGCCAAATCCAAAAAACGGAACGCTTACTCCAAAGCCCGAAGAAACCGCCAAAAAATTTCAAGCTGGTGCGTTAAGATGGAAATCCGAACCAAAAGCACCGCTCATTCACCAAATGATCGCCAAGAAATCTCACGAGCCAAAAACTATTGTTGAGAACGCGACCGCTTTTATCGCTTCGGTTGGAACCAAAAATATCTCATCAGCGTACATCAAATCTACGATGTCGCCATCCTTAAAGCTAAATCTTGAGAAGATATAAGTCTTATACGACTTATACTCTAGTGTTACAATAAACTCATGAGATTTATTGTGTCTTTGATCCTTTTTCTAACATTCTTACCTCTTGTTCACGCTCAAGAAGAGGAGATGTCTTCTCCACTCTACAAGTTACAGATTAAAGAACTTGACGCCTCGTCTGAGGCGAAACTTTACAATAAAGAAAACAGCTTGCTTCTTAAAGAGCGTATGCAGTTTGCGACTCATGGATTTGTTGTCCAGGCACACGAACCCGATAGGCCATTTTCTTTTAAAATTTCAGATACGGTAGTCACGTTTGATAATCTTCCTAAAAATCATGACTCACAAAGCTCGGCCACTCTTTCGGTTGATACAAATGGGGCCGCAGGCTATCAAATACTGGCTCTTGCCTCGCCGCTTATCAGCTCAAGCGGAGAAGTTATCGATCGAATCTCAAAAGATAATGACCGAAATGGCTGGGGATACCAAGTAGACAATAAATATTTTCGGCCGGTCGACCTTGAAAACTGGATGCTTTTGTCAGAAAAAGGAGCCACCTCGACCGATCGCAAGACGCAGCTTAATTTTAAAATAAATCTACCAAGCAATACCGCAGACATTACGTATGTTTCCGAGATTAAAATCTTGGCCGTGCCAAAATGAAAAAAATTCTTGCCCAAATTATTATCGTCACTATATTTTTGTTATTTACTCCCAAACTACAGGCAAAAGAGCTAAATCTCACAGTGGCGCCGTCAGTCTATGAGGTAATTACCAAAAAAAATAAAGAGATCACTCTCCCCTACACTTTTGTAAATCTTGGCGATCCTCATGTTTTTAACCTTAAAATATACCGACTTATCCCAAATAACTCGAAAACGGCCAACATTTTAGTGCCTTACGAACAATCTGAAAAAGGGATAACTTTCAGAATTGACGATCCTTCATACACCCTTGATACTCCATTTTTTTTGAGCACAAAGGAAGAACTGACGATTGATCTTATTATAAATATCCCAGCCGATATCAATGAAAAAGACTATTACTTTACCTTTGTACTTGAAGGGGCCGAAGGCGAGTCGGCCCAGGAAACCGCGATTGAACTTCAGGGCGGGGTGGGTACAAATATTTTTATTACTGTAAGCGAAGACGCTTCACGCACGATTGAGGGTAAAATCAGTTTATTTGAGATTCCTTCAAAATATACATTTTCATGGGGAGGGAAACGCTTTGCCATCATAAATTCAAGCGAGCC
>Ga0209542_10005030_pt1 | contig 26767 bp, 35 predicted proteins | sample RifCSPhighO2_01_FD_184028 | JGI IMG/M metagenome (GOLD analysis project Ga0209542, IMG submission 184028) | Soil microbial communities from Rifle, Colorado - Rifle CSP2_plank highO2_0.1 (SPAdes) (version 2) | ecosystem: Environmental > Terrestrial > Deep subsurface > Rock core/Sediment ...
GATTAATTTTTTTTCCGGTTTTTGACAAAGCAGCTTCTTTTTTTTGCGTTGGCTCTTTCAATGCCTGTGCAATTGCGGATTCGTTAAAACCGCTTCCTGTTCCCGCGCCCTCTTTTACTTTTTGTTTTATCTGTTCGGTAATTTTTTTAAACTCAAAATTTTCGCTCTGCTCTTCCCGTTCTTCTTTTGGTTTTTCCGAAAATTTTCTCAGCTCTTCCTCAAGTTTTCTGATTTTGCTCTCAAGCTCTGCATTTGAAAGAGATTTTTCCTGTCTTGGAACAGGTTCTGTGTCTTCCTCGGAAAGATCTTTTCTGTCGGATAAATCTTGTTTTTCCTGTTTTTTTTCAGTGTCTTTCGGAGTTTTTTTGCCGCCCAAGACCCCGCTAAAATCAACATTCGCCATTTTGAAAAATAAGCTTTTTCTTATTAAAAAGGCTAACTATTGGAGGTTTTGGTGTCGTTTGGTTAAAAAAGGTTTCATCAAACCATTTTAGTATGAGCAAACTTATTTTCGGGGAAAGGCCAAAAGATTCTTTGGAAATGGCTCTTGTTTTCGAAGATGACAAGGTTCCTTTTCACGGCGCGCCAAAACATTTTAAGGGGAAAAAACTTGAGGGAGTTTACATTGCGGACAAAAGCACTGTTGTAATAGGTCTTGGCCTGAAAAAGGATGTTAAAATTGATTATTACAGGCGCGCAGGCGCCAAGGCGGCAAAAATCGCTGCAGCATTCCAGATTCCTGTTCTTCATTTTTTGATTGGAACTCCGGATGAAAAAATTTGTAATGCAATGCTTGAAGGAGCTTTATTGGGAAATTATTCTTTTGACAAATACAAAAATAAAGACGAAAAAAACTTTGAATTGAAGCACATTTCTTTTCCGAAAAAGGCTGAGGTTTTTTCAAAAAGGCTCCATGAAACCATTACAGTTTGCGCGAATGTTTTTTTGGTGAGGGATCTTGTCAGCGATAATAGTAATGTTGTTACTCCGGAATTACTTGAAAAATTTTCTAGAAAAGTTGCACAAAAGGCAAAATTAAAGTTCAGCGTTCTCCAAAAAAAAGATTTGAAAAGGCTTGGCATGAACCTGTTGCTTGGTGTTGGCCAAGGGGCTGTTGTTCCGCCGAGATTGATTATACTTGAATACAATGGCGACAAAGCATCCTCGAAAAAAATCATGTTTGTTGGAAAAGGAATTACTTTTGATTCGGGAGGACTTAACATTAAGGTCGGGGAATCAATGAAGGATATGCGCATGGACATGGCCGGCGCGGCAACAGTTCTTGGAATAATAAAAACTGCTTCAGAACTTAACATGAAAAAAAATATTGTTGTGTTAATGGCGTGCGCGGAAAACCTTGTTGATTCCAATTCGCAAAGACCGGGCGATGTTTTGAAATCCTATTCTGGATTAACTGTTGAAAACCTGAACACCGATGCGGAAGGAAGGCTTGTTTTGGGGGACGCACTTGCTTACGGGAATAAAACTTTCAAGCCGGAGTTGATAGTTGAATACTCAACACTAACCGGTGCTGTTATGGGAACTTTTGGATCTCATTGCGCCGGAATGATTTCCAACAGTGATAAATATGCTTCATTGATGTTTGATTCTGGCATGGATGCTTATGAAAGGGTTTGGAGATTGCCGCTTTTTGAGGAATATCTGGATGAAACTAAAGGGGATAGAGGCGATTTACGGTCCATCGGAAAAACAAGGTACAATGGAACAATTTTTGGGGGCGCGTTTTTAACAAAATTCGTGGGAGAAACACCTTTCATTCATTTGGATGTTGCCGGAACCGCAATGCTTGAAGAACCAAAAGATTACATGCCAAAAGACGGTTCTGGTTTCGGATTGAGATTGGCGATTAATTTTTTGGAAAAAATTTAGGTTTATTGAGCCACATTTTCAATCTTGTTAAACCATTCCCTTTTGTCCTTTAGAAGAAATTTGTCAGCTTTCTTTGGGCCAAAACTCCCTTTTGTATATCCAAAAACCTTGGGTTTGTTTTTAGTTATCCAATCAATTATTTTCCAAGACTGAATTATTTCATCTGATCTTATAAAGGCTGACTGGTCGCCTTCCAAGGCATCATATACAATTGTTTCATACGCTTCTGTGGTATTGGGTTTGAAAGAACGTTCGTGGGAAAAAGTTAGCTTCATGGGTGTGATTTTCATTTTTTTCCCAGGCAACTTTCCGTTGATTTTTACAAGCATTCCATCATCCGGCTGAATTTGTATTACTATATAATTTGGCTCTATCTTCTCGCCATTGAAAATAGTTTTGTTGAGACCCTTGAACTGAATATAAATCGATGCAAATGTTTTGGCAAGACTTTTTCCGGATCTTAGATAGAATGGTGTTCCTTTCCATCTTTTATTTTCCACATAAAGTTTTACAGCAAAAAAAGTTTCAGTTTTTGAGTTTTGTTTCACGCCGGACTCCTTGCTATATCCCTTGTATTGGCCCAAAACAACATCCTGCTTCCTTATTTTTCTTACGGCTTTTAATAATTTGACTTTTTCCTGCCTAATGCTGCTTGCATCAAGATTGCTCGGAATTTCCATTCCAATGAGGCATAGCAATTGGAGGAGATGACTTTGAGCAACGTCCTTAAGTGCGCCTTGATTATCATAAAAGTTACCCCTATTTTCCACACCAAAGTTCTCTATAAGGTTTATCTGTACATGATCAACATTTTCGCTGTTCCAAAGCGGGGTGAAAAGCCTGTTTGTGCCCCTTATTATTGAGATATTCTGTACAAGATCCTTTCCGAGATAATGATCTACTCTAAAAATCTGTTTCTCCGAAAAAACTTTACTAACCTCGTGATTGAGCTTCTTTGCGCTCTGCTCATCATTTCCAAAAGGCTTTTCAAAAACAACACGCGTGAACCCATTTTTGTTTATGCAGTATTTTTTTAATTTTTGTGCAATGTTTTTAAAGTGGTTTGGAAGCGTTGCAAGGTAAAACAAGGTATTGCCGTGTGTATTGTGCTTCTTTTCCGAACTCGTAAGAAAAAAACCTAGTTGCCTGAATCCATCATCTTCATCAAAATCAATTCTTTCGTAGTAAACTCTTTTTGCAAAATCTTTCCAGGTTTTTTTATTGAGATTTTTTATGTGCGGTTTCACAAACCCCAAAAAACCTTCTTTATCATAATTTCTTCTTGATGCTGCTATCACAGAAAATTTTTTTCCAATTTTTCTTGTTTGCATTAACCTGTAAATTGCAGGAAAAAGCTTTTTTTTTGCAAGATCTCCTGTGGCGCCAAGTATTACTATTGAAAAATTGTCCTGCATTATGAGCCCCCAAAAACCGTGAATACAGAAACATTTTTGTTTCCTCTTATTATCTTTGCGGGACAATCTTGATAACTTGCCTCTTCGTCCATAAACCTCTTAAATGCGGGTTTTTTTGATTCTGATGCAAATAGGATTATTGAGCTTTGAGCATTTTGAATGGTTTTCACTGAAAGTGAAAATCTTTTTTTCGGTGGCTTTGGCGAGTCAGAGATTTCGAGATATCCTTCTTCTTTGTAATCAAGAGATGGTTTGTTTGGGAATAATGAGGCAATATGCCCATCTTCTCCAACGCCTAACACAATCAAATCAACCTTGCCCTTTGTAATTTCCATAAACCTATTGCTGTATTCTTTTGCTCCTTTTTTCAAATCCAGTGCATGAGCATGGATTTCGGGAGATTTTGAAAAGAAAAGTTCCCGTGCTTGTTCGAAATTGCTTTCTGGGCTGTTCACAGAAACCGCTCTTTCATCCACCATGAAAACATTTACGTGCGGCCATTTAGGTTTCTTTTCCCCAAGAATTCTCAGAAGCCCTTTAATGGAATCCCCTCCTGAAATTGCAATTGAGAATTGCTTTTTCGCCGAGGAAGCGCGTTCAAAAACAATCTTAGCTGCTTTTTCGCTCATCTCCTCATAATTTTTGCAGTGGTTAACGTTCATTTTATCACGCTATTTTTTCGGCGGCAAATGTCCGCCAAATTCTAACCTCAAAGCCGAGACAACTTTAGAGGAAAAATCTTGGTTTTTATGAGACCTCTTTCTAGCAATAAGAGCATATTTCAACATTGGCATTTTGAATTTGTACTCTTTTGCCGCATTTAGAGCCCATTTTCCAGTGGTCCCGCCACCTATAATTCCCGTTTGACTTTTAAGCTTTGGATCCTTTTTAAGTGCCAAGGCCAACAGATTAATGAGCCAGCTTCTAATCACTGAACCATTCATATAAACTCTTGTGACTTCCAGTAAATCTATGTTGAACCTGCTTTTTTCAAGGAGTGCATATCCCTCGGCGTAGGATTGGAGAAGCGAGTACTCAATCCCATTATGGATCATTTTCACAAAATGTCCTGCTCCTGATTCCCCTACCCACGCATAACCATTTTTCACGGCTAAATCTTTGAATAATCTCTCAGTTTTTTTGAAGGCGCTTTTTTTTCCGCCAACCATTATAGAGGCTCCTTTTTTTGCCCCATCCAAACCGCCTGAAATTCCAACATCAAGAAAGCTAACTCCTTTTTTTGCAAGCTTTTTCGCGCGGCTCATGGAATCTTTATAAAATGAGTTTCCGCCATCAATTATGATGTCGCCGCGAAAAAGGAAAGGAAAAAGTTTTTTAATTACATCATTAACCGCTCTGCCTTGTGGAACCATTATGAAAATTATTTTGTGGTTTCCCAGCTTTTCCGCAAATTCAGCATATGATTTTGTTGCTACTGCCCCTTTTTTCTCAAATGGTTTCAGTGATTTTTGGTCGCGTGCGTAAAGAACAAGTTTATGCCTTTTTTTGAGAAGCCTTTCAGCCATCCTGCTTCCCATCCTACCTAATCCGATAAAACCAATTTTCAAATAAGCACCTAAACAAGTTTTTTGAATTCTTTTGGAGTATCATTTGTAAATGAAACCATTCCTTCTTGTGTTAATTTGTGTGAGAACAATTCCTTGAAAACACTGAAAGGCATTGTTGCAATGTCCGCTCCGACCAAAGCGCATTCTCTCACTTGGCGTGCGTTTCTAAGTGAAGCAGCCAATACTTCTGATTTAATATTATAATTTTTGAATATTTGCACGCATTCTGAAACTAAATCAACTCCTGAACTAATTCCATTGTCATTCATTATTTTTCCGTTATTTTCAATTCCTTCTACCGGAAAATAATTGGTTTTATCAAACTTATCTCCCTTTTCTTTTCGCAGAAGATCATCAATTCTCCCTGCAAACGGGCTTACAAAGTTCGCACCTGCTTTTGCGGCCGCAAGCGCTTGCTCTGGAGTAAAAATAAGCGTACAGTTTACGGGTATTTTTGATTTGTGCAATTCCTTGATTGCAATCAAACCATCAAATTCTTTTCCTTTTTCATTTGGGAAAGAAGTATTTACAGGAATTTTAATGTAAACATTTTTTGCAACAAGATTGAATTTTTTGTACAATTTTTTTCCCTGCGCAATCATTCCTTTTGCATCAAGTTCTGTTACTTCTAAAGAAACAGGAGTTCCTTTTGCAATGGTGAGTGCTTTTTTGATGTATTTCTCAAGGCTCATTTGTTCGCCTTTTTCCTTTGCGGTATCAACTGCTTTTTTCACAAGCGAAGGATTCATTGTAATTCCATCGCAAACACCGGCATTGTAAACGGTTTCTATTTCGCTGAGGATTGCAGAGTCAAGGAAGAATTTCATCAAAAATCACTTTAGTATTAAGCCTGAATGAATTAAAAAAGTTGGGTTTTACCAAAGTAAAATATTTATGGGGCAACGAAAGTCACTTCATTGCCTGCTTGTAATTTTGCTCAACCTTATCCCAATTGATCACATTGAAAAACGCGTCCAAGTAATCTGGTCTTTTGTTTTGGTATTTCAAATAATAACTATGCTCCCAAACATCTACTCCAAGGATTGGAATTTTTCCGTTTGTGAGCGGGTTATCTTGATTTGGAGTTGCAACGATTTCGAGTTTTTTATTTGAAACAACAAGCCAAGCCCATCCTGAACCGAATTGTCCTATTGCGGCATTTTTGAATTTTTCTTTGAAAGCATCAAGCGAACCAAATGTTTCATCTATTACTTCCGCAATTTCTCCGTGAGGGTGTCCGTGCTGACCCGGAGCCATTATTTCCCAAAAATGTGTGTGATTGTAATGTCCGCCGCCATGATTTCTAACTGCGGCTCTTTTTTCTTCCGGAACTTTGTTTAGGTTTGCAATTATTTCTCCGATTTTTTTCTTCTCCCATTCCGTTCCTGCAACAGCGGCATTCAATTTGTCTACATAAGCCTGGTGGTGTTTATCATGGTGTATTTTCATTGTCGTTTCATCAATAAAAGGTTCAAGCGCGTTGTACGCGTATGGCAATTTTGGTACTTCAAACATTTTTAAATCAACTCCTTTTTTGTTTATTAGATTTAGGGATTAAAGTTTTTTAAGGCTTGGGTTAATGTCAAATTGCTTTTATGCCGGAAAGATAATTAAATTACTCTTACGTTCTTTATGTCATGCCAAAATTAAAAAGAAATTGGCCTGATTTACGTAAACGATCTGCAAAAGGAAAAACCATTTTTCTTTCCACGGCTTTCACAAGACTTGTTCCAAAGTATAAACGTGTATTTCAGACGGCTTACAATCTTCTTGTTGAACACGGAAAAACTTTGGGGAAATTTGATTCTGCAGAGGACTCCGGAGTCAAAATTCAGCGGATTTGGTTTGGTGCAGCCGGTGGATCAAATTTATATTCTAGGAGTAGGTCTGATAAAGAATCAGAAACTTTTGGCACCTTTCTTGTTACATATAATAAGGCGCGTTTTTTTGCAAAATTTAAACCGTTTAATGAGGTGAAGGATGACATTGAAAAATTATCCGACTTCCAAAAATTCATTAATGCAAACAATGGTGAAATAAACGGCATTAAGGTCAGGACTCCTGCCGTTCTTTATGCGCAGATCGGACAAGAACACAGTTTCTATGTGTCGGAATACCTTGACCCAAAAAGATATTTACTAATAAACAAGCTTTTGCCTCAGCATTATGAGAAAGCACGAAATGCATTAACCGTTCTTTTCAGGGAAAAATATGTTGTTGATGAACTAAATTGTTTTTTCGACACAAAAACAGAAACACTAGTAATTTTTGATGCCGCTTAAAATAATTTGCTCTGTTCCGGCTTTTCCGTTTTCAAATTCATATATCTTGCCAATTCAGATTTCACATTCTGCGAACAAACATGATCGTGTTGTCTGAATCCTCCGCCGAATGTTTTTGGAATGTGCATTAATTCGTGAATTATTGTTTCCATTTTATCATTTTCACTTTGCTTATCAAATTTTTCGGAAATCAGTTCTATTACATAAAAGCTTTTTTTGTGCCCCATTCCAAGCATCATTACTTTCCCGATGCAGTGTATTCTTGCAATTGTTCTTTTTGTTTTCGAACCCCAGCTCCTAACAACCGAAAGTTTTTCGGGGATAACATATTTGTATCCTAATGATTCTGCAACTTCTTTGGAGCGCAAAGTCCAGGTTTCATCATAAGCATATTTTATGGGCATAAAAAATTAATTGCATTCAACTATAAATTCTTTGTCCAAGGGAGATTTCACACTATAAATTGTTGGCTAATTCAACCTCAAACCCTGCTACTTTTTCGGTTTTTGGGAGAAGTTCAAAAAGCATTTTTCTGAAAAATCGTTCCTGCATTATTTTTTTATCAGCGTACACAAATTTGTCGTTCCATGTTACAAGATTGAGGTCAATTGTTCTTGGCCCTGGTTTTATTTGTGTCCTTTGTCTTCCTAATTTTGCTTCAGTTTCATTTAGCCATTGCTCAAATTCATCTTTATCCATGTGCGTTGCAATAAATGCCATTCCATTTAGGAAATCGGGTTGCTTTGCAAACCCAACCGGATTTGTATACATAAATTTTGATTCGTGGAGAATTTTGTGCTTTTTTTGAATAAGAGAAATGGCATCGAAAACATTTATTTCCGGATTGATGTTCGAACCTATGAGTATAATCGTGTGATTCAAATATTGTAGCCCCCTGCTTCCAATAAAATGATTGTCAATTATATTATTAGCTTTTCTTATTAATAATGAAATGCTTAATTGGTTTTAATGAACAAAAAAGAGCGCATGCAAAAATCATGCTCATGCAATTTGTTTTTCAACGAGTTCAAAACTCTTCTTTTTGAATAATTTCCTTGGGAGCCTTTCAGATGCATCAAGAATCTCCAAACCAATCACTTTACCGTTCTTATCTTTGTCAAGAACCATTCCTTCCTTAATTTCATCACTTTCAAAATACTTTGCGTTGCTGAACTTAATGTAAAGCGCATTTGCCTGCTTATCGTAACTCACTTTCATTTTTTCACCGAATACCTGCGTATATTGCTTGTTTTGTAAGTTGTCACTATTACATTTCATATAAATTTAATTAATAGACTGCACAATTATTTATAATGCGAGTATTGGGAAAACCTGGCAACACTGCTTTTCAGAGGCATGTAACCTATCTTCTTGGCTCTCCAAAAGAGACCAAAAGAACTGATCAATTGACAAAGAGAGAAAGAAGGGGGATAACGGATTCCAGTCTTTCGCTAGAAGAAACAAGCTCCAATGTAAGTGCAATTGCACGCAAGTATTTAAGAAGAATGAATTCTCCGGATTTTAGAGTTTTAAGAGAACTTGAAATAGAGGTTCTTCAAAAAGAGGTTGAATTTAGGGAAACGGACAATGTGTTAAGCTTAGGTTCTGGTCCTGCAGTGGTTGAGAGTTTTATTGCTTCGAATATAACCCCTAAAGGCACTATGAATTGTTTGGACATATCACATGAGATGGTAAATCACGCCCAAAAGTTTGTTGAAAAATTGAATGAATTAAATGGGTTGAATAACTTGCTGATCAGACAAGGATCTGCCACTCAAATACCCTTGCCTGATAAATCTCAAGACAAAGTATTGGCATTGCAAACTACATTTATGAATTCACCCCATTTCTCAGAAATACTTGGAGAAGTAAGGAGAGTTTTGAAAACAGATGCTCATTCAGTTTTCATTTTTACTCATGGCGATTCATTAAAAACACATGTAAAAAACACAAGAAAAATAGTTGATCTGTTGAGGAAAAATCATTTTGTTGTTTTGGCTGCACGACCTTTTGCTCTTCTTAATCAGAATGAACTCGGCAAAATTTTTGTCGCAAGACCGGAAACTGTTTTGGATGTGCGAAGGTAAAAATATGAATCAAAAAGAGCGCATGCAAAAAACAATTCAAATCCTCAAACCGTTGCATCCGCAAGGAACTGCTTTGAAATTTGATTCGATTTTTCAGCTTGCGATTGCGGTTATTCTTTCCGCACAATGTACTGATACACGTGTGAATATTGTTACAAAAGAATTGTTCAAAAAGCACAAAACTCCAAAAGATTTTGTGAAGCTTTCTCAAAAAGATTTGGAAAAAATAATTTATAGCACGGGCTTTTATCGCGCAAAGGCAAAAAACATCAAAGGAATGGCGGGGCTAGTGCATCAAAAGTTCAAAGACAAGGTTCCGAAAACAATGGAAGAATTATTGGAACTTCCCGGAGTTGCGCGAAAAACCGCAAATATCATTTTGAGTGAAGGTTATGGGATTGTGGAAGGAATTGCGGTTGACACGCACGTTACTCGCTTATCAAATCGTTTGGGTTTCACAGAAAGCAAAAATCCGGTTATGATTGAAAAAGACCTTATGGATTTAGCTCCGCGCGAAGAATGGTGGAATCTTTCAAACATGCTTATATGGCACGGAAGAAAGGTTTGTTCTGCGCGAAAACCGAATTGTTCTGAATGTAAGTTAAATTCTTTCTGCCCAAGCGCTTTTAAGGTTTAGTAACACAATTTTGTAATGGATTTTGATTTGAATTATTTTATTCACTCCGTTCTTGATCCGTCAAAATATGGCGGTTATCAATGGTATAATGCGCCGATTTTGTGGGGCTTGTTTGTTCTTTTCTACTATTTTCTTTACTTGTTTTTTAAAAAAAATAAAATAAAAATAGATGCAAAACTCGCAATTTCTCTTCTTCCATATTTTATTTTCGGAACAATAGTTCGCAGCTTCACTGATTCAGGATTGCTTCCGGAATCAATCAATCCTTTGGATTTGGGTTTTTACACTCATTCCCCAGGTTTGTGGATTGGACTTTTCTTTTTGATGATTGTTTCGCTTTTTGTTTCAAAAAAGCTTTTTGAAAAAAGGTTTGATTTTGTAAAAGTGTTTGGTTTGTTTGGCGTGTTTCTCGCGATTGTCGCCTCTGTAATGTTTTTGTCTCTTTCTCCTGATTTGGTTTTCGTTCTTTTAACATGCATTGCGATTGGAATTGCACTTCTTGTAGTGTTTTTCCTGCTGAAATTTCTTTTTGCGGATTTCAAATTCGATGTATTGAATTCTTTGGCAATTTTGGGACAAATGATTGATGGAATTGCAACTGTAATAATTACAAATGTTAAAAATTGTGGAGAACAGCATGTTGTTTCCGGCGCGGTTCTTAATTTCAGCCCGCTTTTATTTCCTATTTTAAAAATTCTGTTGGTTGTTGCAGCGCTTCATTTGATTGACAAAAATATGGAAAACGGGGATGAAAAGAATTTCGTGAAGATTGTTATAATTGCATTGGGTTTTATGACCGGTCCGAGGAATGTTTTTACCGCTGCTTTGGGAAATTGCAATTGAATAATTTTTTAAGAAAATTTTGAATTTCAGCAGTAGCCGTTTACTTTTACTGTTTTATTTGCTTCAATTTTAACAGAACCGATTATGCATGGATAAGCAGGAATTAACCCTGACCCTTTATGGTAAACAATGAAATCATATGTTGCAGGGTTAAGCGAATTTTCGGTTTGATCGTAACCTGTAGCAACTATTACAGCAAAGGAGGGCTGCATTACTCCAATGTATTCGCTGTTTACTCCTACATTCCATTGAACTTTTCCCTTAGTTGTGGTTCCGCCTCCGCCTCCACAGCCCGCTAGGAGCATTAGAAAAACGATTATTGCCGTCAAAGGCAGTGCAAATTCTTTAACTTTTAAGTTCAAATTTTTCCCATCCTTGAATTTAAAGGGGATTAAAACCATTTTAAACGTTTCGCTGGAAAGGTTTATTTGATGTTTCAAAAATTTTTGGTTTTCCTTGCATGCATTTTGCTTTTTTCCGGCATTGTTTTTGCGGAAAATGATGTTGAAGCCGCAAACGAGTTCATTTCAAAATACCCTGATTTTTTTGGTTCCGAAATAGTGCAAACGCTTTTTGGGAGCGAGAGGATGAATATTACAATAAATCTAATTGATGGTTCAACGGAAAAGTACGGGGTTGTAACCGAAGACGGCGAAGTTGTGGAAGTGCAAAAGCCTATGATTGAGAATCCGACCGTAAACATAACCGCAAACGAGGAGGCTTTGCTCAATATTTCCGCGGCCTTGTTTGATCCTCAAGTTGAGATTCAGAAACAGCTTGATAGCAAAGGACTTTCATATGAACCTATTGGAATTGTTTCGGTTGTCAAATTTGGGGCTGCCGGCTTAATAAATTCCATTTCACTGTTTTTCAGAAATCTCTTCGCGCCCCCACAGGTTTTTGATAATTGTTACAGCGAAGATGGGGATAATTCCGGGGAGCAAGGAATCACAATGAAAGGTTCAAGGCCTTTTCCGGATGTTTGTGAAAGTGCCTCGCAATTAAAGGAATATTATTGTTCCCCTGAAAAGGATGTTACATTCAAATTCTACGAATGCGATTGCGTTGAAGGAATTTGCGCGGAATAAAATTTAAATAGTAGAATCGGCTTTTTCTTGCATGGCACTGCCTGTACTTTTAAAGGACATTCCTGAGCCTGAATGGACTGAGTTGAAGGAAAGAGTAAAAGCTGCCAAAGGAAAACTTATAGTAATTGTTCATCCGTATTTTGCCAAACCGCATTCAGAAAAATATCTTGAAGTCCTTGAAAAACTTTTTTCTCAAAAGAAAACTCCTGTTATAGTGCTTGAAGTATATCAAAATGTCAACAAACTTAAGGATAAATTAAAAGGAAAAAATCCTGAGTTGATAATTCCTACGCTAGAGACTTCTCCAATAGTAATCGAAGGATTTGGTTTTGATAGTTCAGGAAAAGTTCATGCGTTAGGTTTTGATAGTTCATTGAGTAGTTTATCTGCTAAACTTCATGAAATTGGAGCTCGAACACTCCTTGTCGGAGGAATGCAATTAAAACCTTATTTTGCTGAAAAAGATGCGCGTATAATGGATTATGAATCAGATTGGCTCACTAAACATGGTGACCGAAAAAACACGGATCAATTTCTTTATTACTCGCTTGCAGCAGGTTGTGTAGGTGCCGTATACAAAAACTTAATTCTTTCAAATCACTTTCCCACGATAAGGCTAATCCCCCATGGTGTTGCTGACTATCCAGGGGAACTTCATACTCCTGATTTTAGACACCCTTATTCAAAACCAATTCGCCGCCGCAAGTAATAACTCGTATTTCCACAATCAACGTATTACAAACCTTTAAATAGCTTAACAAATGTTAATTACTATTATGAGTTCTACAGTAGAAAAGCAGGAAAATGTGCATGAAATGCATAGCAGCGGGCCTATTTCAAAGGACATGAATATAGGAGAGGTTGTTGCAAAATGGCCTGAGACCGCCGAAATAATGACAGGTTATGGTTTACATTGTGTTGGCTGCCATGTTAATCCTTATGAAAGCATTGAGAACGGTGCAATGGGGCATGGAATGCCAAAGGAAACGGTTGAAACAATGATCAAGGAAATGAACACAGCGGTTTCAGATTTTGAAGACAAAGACATCAATCTTTCCGATCCTGCGGTGAAAAAATTCTCCGAATTAATGCAGGGTGAAAATAAGGCAGGTTGGGGATTGAAATTTACCGTTGAACCAGGCGGATGCTCAGGTTATACTTATGTAATGGATTTTGCGGAAAAACCTGAAGCAAATGAAAAAATTGTAATGGAAAAAGGAATGAAAATTTTCGTGGACAAAGAAACATTCCAAATGGTTAAGGGTGTTAGAATTGATTTTACAGATGGTTTGAACGGATCAGGTTTCAAAATAAGCAATCCAAACGCATCCAAAACATGCGGTTGCGGAAAATCATTCCACTAAAATCAAATAAAATTTTCTTTTTTTAATTTTTTAAACTCTAGAGTGATAAAAATGCCGATTGAATTGAAAGCAGAAACACCAAAACATGTTCCGCAAGGAGAACAAACTCCGAGACAAATGGGGGGAAATCCATTTCAACAGCAAAGGAATTTAGTTGAACAAAATTTGAAAGATGTTGGAAAGGTAATTGCAATTCACTCCGGGAAAGGCGGAGTTGGAAAAACAACTTTTGCTGTAAACCTCGCGGCTTCGCTTGCAAAAATGGGTTTCAAGGTTGGTTTGATTGATGCGGATGTTGATTGTCCTTCTTGCCATAAAATGATGGGGGAAAGCAAGAGAGTTTTTGCCGATGAGCACCAGATTTTAAGGCCGCTTGAAGCTCATGGATTAAAGTTTTTGAGTGTGGGGAATATGGTTTCGGATGAGAACAGTGCCAATATCATGCGCGGTCCAATAATGTTCAAGCTTATTAGTGAAATGCTTTACAAAGCAGATTGGGGAAAATTGGATTATTTGATTATTGATCTTCCTCCCGGAACCGGGGATAATCCGCTTACAATAATGCAGATTGCTCCTCTTTTCGGATTGATTATTGTTTCTCAGCCCCCGGAAGTTGCTTTGGTTGACGCGCGAAAATCCGCTAACATGGCGGAACGTTTGAATGTTCCTGTTATTGGAATTGTGGAGAACATGTCCGGGGAGATTTTCGGAAAAGGAAATACCGAAAAAACCGCCGAAAAATTGAGAACAATTTTTTTGGGGAGCATTCCATTGCAAAAGGAATTTGCAAAATATTCCGATGAAGGAATTCCTGTTGTTTTGAAGGATGAAAAAATATTCCAAAAATTTAAAGAAATAATTGCCGAAGCTGCAATCTGATTTTTAGGTAATTATTCGGAGACTGTCACATCAAGCGTTGCTTTCAATTTATTTGTTTGTGGCCAGTAGCTCTTTATTTCAAAAGATTCTTCCGCCGTAAATTCAATCTCATAGGTTTCTTCTTTTTCCAATTTCCCCGAATCGAATTCCGATCCTCTGATTGTCATCCCGCCGTAATAAGTTCCTTGTTTTTTTATGAAAAAAGTTATTTTAACATTCTGACCTTTTGCCACATTAATTTCGGTTATTTCTGTTCCGTTTTCCAAATAGAATCCGCTGTCATCGCTTAGAAAATAAAATTCTGCAGGTTCAGGGAGCTGCGGTTGTTCAATTGGATTATCATTTTCCTGTTCTTCATCCTGAGACAATATTTCGGGCTCCGGTTCCGGATCTGCATTAACAGGAATTTCATCTTGAGCTGTTTCTTCCGGTGGGTCACCGGATGTTACTGAATCATCAATAGGCTCTTCCATTGCGTCATCTGCTATGAAATCCTCCGCTGTGAAATCATCTGAAATATTTGTATCCTGTTGCGTGCAACCGCTCACTGCCACAAAAGCAATGACCAAAAATATCGGAATAGCGTTTTTCATTTCATCAAATTGTTTTCCTGTAACCTTGAATACAGTTTTTCCATTGCGTATTTCAGCGGAGAGTTCAGAGATTCTTCTGTTTCCTATTGTGCCTCTTCGGTGCAAATAAGTGTACTTTCCTTGAACACCTTCCAATAGTCTTGGTTCAGGGTCTGCCATTTTAGGTGGAAAGCGTTCGCTGTGGAATCGCACATCAAACACGTCCGTTGGTGATTGGTGCTTTTTTTCTAACCTTCTTACAGGAGAGTCGTTTCTTCGTCTAGTTCCTGCCATAAATGTAAAACAATTTCTTAATATTTAAACATAGCAGAATCGTTGAAACGCTTTTAAAAACTTGCCAATTAATGCTTCTAGTGGTTTTATGCAGCAGAAAATGAAAATTGCAAAAGTTACGAAAGAAACCCATGATACTGTAACATTGTCGTTGAAAGGCGCAGAGCAAATTCCTTTCAAACCGGGCCAATTCATAATGATTGAACTTTTGCGCCAAGAAAAAATTCCAAAAAGAGCATACTCTATTTCTTCTTCTCCCACAAGAACCAATTTTTTGGAAATTACAATTAAGGAAATGCCCGATGGTTGGATTTCAAAAATTTTGAATACTGTAAAAGATGGCGAAGAGCTTAATGTAAGCGGGCCGTTCGGCCACTTTGTTTTTGATGAGGAAAAAATGCCGGAAATAGTTATGCTTGCAGCAGGATCAGGAATTGCCCCATTCAGATGTTTTTGCCAGTATGTTCAGGATAAAAAATTAAGTACAAAAATAATTTTTGCCTACGCAAACAAAACCACGGGAGATATTATTTTTGAAAAGCAATTAAAGGAATTTGCAAAAAAGTTGAAAAACATGGAATTAATCCTAACGCTTTCGCGCGAAGAAAAAGCAGGTTATCGCTCAGGGAGAATTGATGAGCAATTAATTGGAGAAATTGTCGCAAAGAAAAAGAATGCTTACTATTTTATATGCGGTCCGCCGAAAATGGTTGAGGCAACAAAAGCAATGCTTATTCAAAACGGAATTGAAAAAGAAAAAGTTAAAGTAGAGGTTTTTGGTTAATAATTTTGAAGGGTTTTGGAATGGACAAAAGACAATCTAAAAGAATTATAGAGGCCGCATTATTTACTTCTCCGGGAGATGTTCCTTTGCGCGAGCTTGCAAAAATAACAGATTCAAACATTGCTGAAACGCGCGTGATTGTAAATGAACTAATTCATGATTACGAGGCTAAAGATACTTCTTTGGAAATTCGAAGTGAAAGCGAAGGAGTTCGCATGGGTGTAAAGCCCGAATATGAGGGGCATGTGGGCCACATGGCTGCGTCTCCGGAACTGCATAAAGGAATAATGAAAACCCTTGCCTATATTGCATACAAGCAGCCCGTAAAACAGGCTGAGGTGATTAATTTCAGGAACTCAAAGGCATATGAGCATATCAAAATCCTGCGTGAAAAAGGTTTTATAAAAAAGGACAAGAAAGGAATTACTTTCATTATTGCAACAACTCCAAAATTCAGGGAGTATTTCGGAAAGGATGCGGGGAAAAAAGAATTAATTCCTAAACAGGAACTAACTGAATCTTTAGAAGAAAGTGATTCGCAAGAAAGTGGTTCAACAGAAACTGATTCCGATCGCGAAAATTAGTTTTAGTTTTTTTCAGCTTTTTGCTATTTTTGGTTTGCTGATTTTCTTTTTCAATCTTATTTCAAGCACGCCATTGTTGAACTGTGTGTTTATCGAATCAGGCCTTACTTTGGAATCAAAATTGATTTTTTTCAAAAACTTTTTGTCCTTGTGATTTGTAATTATCATTGCATGGTCCAAAACCTTTACATCAATGTCTTCCGGGGGAAAGCTGTTTGTCTCCACAACAATAAGAACCTCTGATTCGTAATCAATGGTGTCAACCAAAAGTACCTCATTTTTCTTTTGAACCGGCTTTTTTTCCTCGAGGAGACCGAATTCGTTTATTTTGAGGTTTCCTTTTTCATCAAGGGAAACACTGAAACCCAATTTTAATGGTTTGTCAAAATTTATTTCTTCTTCTTCAAAAGTGTCTATGAGCTCTTCGAAGAGTTCTTCCAGTGTTTCGAAATCAACTTCGAAATCGTCGCTTCTTCTCTTTTTCCATAATCCCATTTTATCACTCAAACAACTTTTTTTGAAATCTTTCTTCCTGCATAACTTTAATTGTTTGCCAGCTTTTTCTTGCAAAAACCGGAAACGTATTATGTTTTAAGAAATATTTCTTTAAAAACTTAATTGTCACAGCATCGTGCGAGTAACCGCTTCCTATTTCTCCGAATTCTACTGATAGTTTTTTAATTGCTGCGTCTCTTTCCACTTTTGCGAGGATAGAAGCTGCAGAAACAATGGGATAATTGGCATCTGCCTTGTGTTCTGAAATAATTTTTGTTTTGAATGCAATGTATTTTCGTATCCGATTCGCAAATTCTTCCATTACCACATCCGGAGAATCAACATAAACAACATCAGGCTTTGTTTCAAGGCCGTTTAATAGTTTGGCTGCGTGCATTGCCTCTATTTCATTGAGGCTTTTTCTTTTCATTAACTCATCAAGTTCTTCCGCCTCAATATGGCTTGTGGCTTCTTCGCTCACAATTTTTTTTATTTTTTCATATTGATCTTCGCGAACTTTTATCGGGGTTATTTTTGAATCCTTAACTCCCAATTCAATGAGTTTTTCCTCATCCTCTTTTTCAATTACGGTTATCGCCATTACTAATGGTCCAAGGCAGGGTCCTCTTCCCGCTTCATCAATTCCCGCAATCAGCATTCAAAATAGAAAACAAACGAGGTTATTAAAAAAGAATTTATTAAAAAAAAGAATTTTTGCTGGAACGGCAAATTTTTAACAAACAATTTTTTTTATGATAAATCCAAGTGCGTATCATAAAGGAATGCCGCGTCCTTGCTGTGTTTTTTCAGTTCTTCGTGCGCCATGTTTTTGATGTTGGTTGAATAAATGCTTTTTTCTTTTTTTGGCATTTTGGTTTTCACGGCTTTGAGAACCTTGTCGGCTATTCCTTCGCACTTTTGTTCATGCAAATGTGCGCTCATGCAGGCCGAGTATATGGATGCATATAATTTTTTGTCATCAAACGGTTCTACGTTTCCCCTTCTTTTTACGAGATAAATTTCTTTACCCAATGTTTATCACCCCGTTGGCAATGATTATCAATAACCAGCCAAGCGTAATAAGGAGCAATCCGGCAAGCAGTCTCATCATTCCTCTTTGATCCTGCTTCCATTGCTTGATATCCTGAACTTTTGTCATTCCAAAGTAAACCATTAGGAGAATTATTATGAGCGGTGCCACAAATATCAAATTGTAAAGCAACAAAAGTAAGAATGCTGTTAAATCAAAATTTTGTGCGAGTAAAGTTATAATTGCAAGATAAGGTCCTCCTGTGCATGGAAGTTCAACCGCCGAAACAAACGCGCCCAAAAATATTACTCCGGGCAAAGTTAGATTATTTGAAAGACCATGGATCATTTTAGCAAAATGGGGGGGAATCATAAGCGAAAAACCCCTGCCATACCAGTAGAAATCCTTTATCTCAATCAATCCCGCAGCTATAATTAGCAATGCAACCGCTATGGAAATGTATTCTGTTACTACAAGTGGTACTTGTACAAAGAAATACATGAGCCCCAAGCCCGCAAGGATGTATGTTACCATTACCGCGGCAATGTAAGCAAACCCGAATTTGAGTAAATCATTTTTTGATTTTGCATTTGTGAGCACAGTTGAAATTAATAGTACAAGAACTCCAATTGCGCATGGATTTATGGAATCAATTAATGCCGTTACAACTACTGTTCCCAATGCAGGGAGAATTGCCTCAACCGCCATTTGGAATCCCCTCTTTTGAATCAAAAACTATTTGTAAAAAATCTCCCCGGGGAACGTTTGAATATGCCGCAATAACATGCTCGCCGAATTCAAAATTTTTTTCGCCGTTAACATACAATTGAACTGTTCCCGGAACTCCATTGCAAAGATTTCCATTCTCTCTTCTGATTAGTGTAAGGTCTTTCTGCACAACAGCAATGGTATTTTCATTGAATTCTCCCCCAATAACCGCGAAAAAATTCCCGAGCTTTACATCACTTTTCTTTTTTGGAGTTCCTTCAATGTGAATTCTGTTATCATTATGATGGTGCAGAATGTTGATTCCCATTTTGTTGTCCAATCCTGTAGGTTCTTCCAATTCTATTTTTTCTCCGCAAATCCAAATTTCAAAGTCTGCGTGCCAGTGTACAGGTCCGCCGGTTTCGCTTTCAGTGTTTTTTTGAACTGTGAGCAGAACCATGTAACCGGTAACAAGGATCGCTGTTATTGCAATTAGTGCAAAAAAAACTGTTTTTTGTTTTTCACCCATTTTTTCAACGAAAAAATACGAGTAAATAGCTAAAGCAAGTATTCCGGCAAAGCCGATTCCGATCCAAAATAATATTGTTCCGCCGGTTTCATTGTGTTGGAGTTCTTCCAAAGCATTTTCGTGTTCAATTTCTTCGTGAGCAAAAACCATTCCCATTGAAATTAGTAAAATGAATGCCAGGAAAATTTTTTTCATGTGCAATTCCTCAGCAGAACTCGCAGACATTGTCTTTTGTATCCGGTTTATTTTTGTCCTCATATTGTTTGAGGCAGTTTGCGCAGCAGAAATCCTTTCCGCCCTTGCGGATGCTCTTTTCTTCGCACACTTTTCCGCATACAACACATTTTGCCATTGGGAAATTTAAGAAAAAGGTTCTATTTAAAGGTAATTGAATGGAGTTGAATTATAAAAAGCGGATTTATGCATTAATTTATTTCATTTGGCTGACTTCGCGGTTTGCGCGGTCAACTTCTCTATCGCAGTTTGTGCAAGTATTTATTATGTCGAGCATGTGCCTTCTGTTATTGTTGGCCAGTTGTATTTCGTCGCCGCTTGCGTTTGCCTTTCTTAAAAGATTGTATTTTTCACCGTAAACATTGCGCAAATTGTTGAGGCTTGCCTGTACTTGTGCTTTTTCAGGCGCATTTTTATTGGTCAAAAGTCTTGAGCGACCCATGCAAAGCAAACAGTCTTTTTTAATCGCCTTTTTCAAAATGGTTTCCTCTTCAAAAACCTCTTCAAGGCTCAATAGCATAGTAAATAATGGCGTTGAGCTTGTATTTAATGGTTCAGGGGTTTTTAAAGCCGGGTTAGAATTTTTATCTGACCCTAAATCTATAAGTTCTAAACCTTTCTTCTCTCGGGTTTGAGTCTATGTGTTCATGCATAGGCTTAAATGCAATTATTCCCTTGCGTTTCCTTAACTTTTCATGGTCCAGCATTGAAGTGCCAACTTCTTTGTCTTCGATGCAGGGTGCTAAATACACAGTTGTTTGTGGGGTTGCAATACTACGCAGATTTTTGTAAAGTTTTCTCCATGGGACTCCAGTTTCTTTCCACCTTGCACTGCTGAATAAATTTACGTTAAATAAAATATTTGGTTTGAACTTTCGAAGCTCTGCAAAGTTTCCGATTTCGTCGGAGTTCGCCTCAACCAAAACAGCGCTGGGCCCCAAAATCCGTTTTGCTTCATCAAAATATTTTTTGCCTGTAGTGCCTGCAACTATTGCCCCATGATCCTGAAGGATTCTCAAAAAACCTCCGCTCCGGCATCCGATTTCCATAATTCTTTTTCCATTGACTGCTTCTCTCAAGAATTCTGAAATTTCGTCGCGGTAAAGCCTTCGCAGAGGACCATTGTTAGGTTTAAATTCGTGAAGCCTATTATGAAGAGAACTATTTTCGTCCAAAATATGTTCGAGCATGCTTGGGTAAAATTCAATGAATGGGTCGCGGCGCAATAGTTTCTGTTTATCTGCCCCATAAAGTTTTAAAAACATTATAAATTGCTCAAATTGCATGTTATCTCAAAAATTATTCTATCTCCTGCTTTAAGATAGTATTGTGTGGGTGTTTCTATTATTCTTTAATGGTTTTCTTTGTTTGAAAGAAAGCAGATTTAAATAGAAGTGAATTGTTAGTTTTACATGCCGCCAAAAAAAACAAGAAAAGCCCAATGGGTTGCACATACTGATACAACTGCAAAAGACAATCCCCTTGCAATCGACTTTCGTACTGCGAACCCTAATGCTCCTGCACAAAAAATTTATAGAAGATACAATACTACTTGGCCGCATGACTCGTTGGATACAAGAAAAACTACTGATGGGATCAGGCATCCGGATTCGATGCATCCTCCTAGGAAAAAATATCAAGTGAATAAAAAATAATATTTTGTTAAAAAAAATAGAAAAAGAATCGCGGTTTAAACCGCGATCTCAAAAAATTTATGCTACTACTTCTATGTCCAATTTCTTCTTCAATTCTCTATATCTGTTCCTGATTGTAACCTCCGTTACTCCGGCAACATTGGCAACTTCTTTTTGGGTTCTCCTTTCTCCTTTCAAGAGTCCTGCAATGTAAACTGCCGCAGCAGCTACTCCCGTTGGACCTCTTCCCGAGATAAGACCCTGTTTAATTGCCTCTTCGAGAATCTTTCTTCCCTCTTCCTGCACTTCGCCAGACAAGTTGAGTTCTGAAGCGAATCTTGGAATGTAGTGTATTGGGTTTGTGAGTGGGATATCCAACTTCAATTCCCTAACCAAGAATCTGTAAGTTCTTCCGATTTCTTTTTTGGTTAATCCTGATGCTTCCGCCATTTCATTGAGTGTTCTTGGAACATTGTAGTTCCTGCACACTGTGTAAAGAACAGCAGCAACAACGGCTTCGATTAATCTTCCTCTAATAAGTCCTTTCTTCACGGTTTTCCTGTAAAGCAAAGCCGCGGCTTCAACAAGCTGTTCAGGAGTGTTCAAATAAGAAGCAATCCTTCTCAACTCTGTTAGTGCTATTGAAAGGTTTCTCTGCATTGAAGAGCTAATTGATGCCCTCTTATGCCATTTAATGAGCCTGTACATTTGCGCTCTTGACTTTGAGGACAATTTGTTTCCCCTAAGATCTGTTCCGCGCCTGTCAATCATTGTGACAAGCCCTTTGTTCAACTTAACATATTTCATTGGAGAACCGGTTCTTGCTCTTTCTTCAGCTTGATCCGAATCAAAGCTTCTCCATTCTTTTCCGAAATCAACTTCGTCCTCGGAAATTATCAATCCGCAACTTTGGCAGACAATTTCTCCTTTTTCTTCGTCTCTCATTACTTTTATAGAATTACATTCAGGGCATTTAACATCTGACATCCAATCACTCCCGTAGTCTGGTTCCCCCACAGAAACCCTCTCATACTGTTAGTTTGACCAAAAATCTTCAAAAAAACTAGATATGAGAACTTATTAAATAGCTACAGTCATCATTTATAAAGCTTTCGGTTCGGTTATTTTTGCACATAAACTCATTGAAACTATAAGTTTAAATTTAATTGATGAGTAAAAATTACTATGGGCTCAAAAGAAGACATTATCCCGGTACTATTAGCGATCTTAGGATTATCCTTGATTCAATCTCCTGTTCAGCTATTCCAGACGGTCACAGTCGGATTACTTGGTGTTATTTTATTCCTAACGGCAGCTATTTTGGTGATTTATAATGACTATAAAGGATTCTCTAATTCTGAGACATAATAAATACATAATTTACATGCAAATTTGGGCTGCTTTTTGTTTGGCTATATTAGCGAGTGGTACTTTTACTGATTTCAAAATAAACACTAATTTTTTTCAACTTTTCATTTTCGACAATTTTGTAGTATCATCAATCTTAGGCGTCTTAGGATTATTCTTTTTTAGATACAGTTTACGTAAAATTGAAAGTATGGTTAAATCTCAAAAGAATTAAGCTTATTTACTTGATTTGAAAAATTGATTCTACTTTTTTTCCGCTTTTTCAGCCTTGTGTGCTTTATGAGTTTCAGTTTTTTCAGTGTGTGATTCGTGCTTTTTCTCGGTTTTGGCGCTTTTGTGAATAGCTTCTTTTTCTTCTTTCTTTTTGGCCTTTTTCTCTTGATGCGTTTCAAAGGATTCGAGAACTTTCCCCATAATACTTCCGGATTGACCCGGCCTTGAGGTTACTTTAACAAAGACTTCTTTTGAACCGTCTTTGGCCTTTACAACCGCTCCCTTAGTGATAACATTCTTTCTCGCAAACTGCCTATCTGCATTGTTTTCCTCAACCGCGATAATCTCGAGTTTTTTGATTTTTTTTCCTTCAACCGCGTAAACAAATTTTTCTGTTTTGAGCCTGACTTTGCTGGTTGAACCTCTTTTGTTTTCGGTTTCTCTTTTTGGATCTTTAACCGCTATTGTGGTGTGTGCAGGGTTTCCGCCAATTGAGTGGAGTTTTTTATCCTCTGCGCGAACAGTGGCTCTCATTCCGCCTGTGCTTTTTCTTTTACTTTTCATGTGCCATTGTGTCATGTAACAACCTTTTTAATCCTATTAAACAAAAAATCCTCTGTGATTTCAAAAAAAATCAATGAGAAGTATTACAGCCTTTTCACGGGCAGAATAACTAATGATTCTTATGAAGAGAGCATTAAAAAGCTTACGCTCCCGTCTAAAGACATTTTTGTTCAAATCCTTCCTTCGCGCATAATTGCCGGAGAAACCCACCTTTTCATCGCGCTGGAAACTGCTTTAAGTTCTTTTGAAAATTCTTCAAATTTTACAAAAATTCCCGCGCTCGAACTCATTGTAAGAATTCTCGGAAAAAAACAATTGAATGATGCACTCGAAACCGCAAAGTTCGGGAAAGAAAATCTTGTTCTTATCATTGGTTCGCGCAAAAAAAAAGAAATTGAAAAAATCAAAAAAGAATTGAATTTCAAAGAGAAGAATTTCACGCTTGGAAAAAACAAAAAGTATTTGGAAAAACTCTTTTCTGTTTCAAAAGCCGAATTAAATTCTTTGAAGGATTTGAAAAACCCTTTGGAAGAATTAGTAATTGAAAGGTGCGCGTTCGTGGCGCTGGAAAGGTGATTTCAATATCGGGATTTCTTGACAGGACAATAGAAAGTTACAATAAATCCGCTGAGTGGAATTCTAAAAAGTTTGACGGATACGATTGGAGTAAGTATTTGTCCAAATTTGTTTCAATGCTTAATGGAAAAAAAGTTCTTGATTTTGGCTGCGGAAATGGGAGAGATTTAGGATTCTTTGCCGGAAAGAACCTTGATTGTTATGGAATAGATTACTCCGATGAACTGCTTAAGATTGCAAAGCAAAGAGTTCCTTCCACAAAAATATCCAAAATGAATTTTTTTAAAACGCTTGATTTTCCATCCAAGCATTTTGATGGCATATGGGCGTGTGCCTCAATATTACATGTTCCGCAGGAAAAACTAAGTTTTGTACTGTCTGAAACAAAAAGAGTTCTGAAAGATGATGGGGTTCTTTTTATTTCAGTAAAAAAAGGTGCAGGTGAAAAGTTTATCAAAGATGATTTTGGAAAGGGGGAAAGGTTTTTTTCTTTGTATTCAAAAGATCGTTTGAAAAAAATCCTTGAAAAATCAGGGTTAGATGTTTCGGAGTATTTTGAAGTTCCTGATGAAAAGCTTCGCGTAAATTTTACAAAAAAGTCAACCCCGCAAGCTTGGCTATTATTTTATTGCAAAAAATAAATTCTAATTTTTATTCTCTCCATAATACGCATTCAACACTTCATGTATCTTCTTCGCTTTTTTCGGCCCCATTTTGTCCACTTCCTGCAATTCTTTTAAAGTAGCATTTACGATTCCGCGGATGTTTCCGAATTTTTTAAGGAGTGATTTTGCAAGTCCGGGTCCAATGAGAGGAAAACCCTCAACAATGAATTGCTGCTGATCCTGAAGCGTAAGCCCTTTTCTTCCCACACGCAAGCGGATTTCCTTTTCTGATCCAAGTTGTTCGCGCTTTGCAATTGTATAAAGAAATTTTGCCGTGTCTTCCACATTCTTTGAATACAAAATTGGAATTTTATAATTCAATGCAATCGAAGCAAGAATTCCCTTAATTGCATTTTCGTGGAAATTTCTCAAAGAATAAAGTTCCTCAGGATTCCCCTCAAGAATAATAAGCGGCGCTGAGTAATTCGAGGACATCATTATGAGCTGGTTGAACAATCTTCCGTCAGCAACCGAGCTCAAAAAATCATCCGTGGTTTTCCTTTCAACAACCACATCGTCGCTTAAAATAAAATCTCCAACTTCAAGCTGCTTTATTTGCACTATTACTCCCAGATCTTTTAATTTCAGTGTAACACTTGAAGCTTGCTCGCGCGTGTCAACATAAATTATGAGTTTCTCTGCGTATCCTTCAGAGTATTTCATTAATGTTGTTTGTGAATCCAGTTTTTTTTCCGGAATTGCTTTTGGATTCTGTAATTGCTTCAATGTTGTGTGCATTTTTCTTTCTTTTGCTCTGCTCGCATAATAAAATGCTTCATCGCGCGTGTCGCGCGCCATTAGCACAATTACTTTTCCCTCTTCTTTTCTCCCTGTTCTGCCTCTTCTTTGTATCATTCTTATTTCAGATGGAACAGGTTCGTAGAATACTACAAGATCAACTTCCGGAATGTCAAGCCCTTCTTCCGCAACGCTGGAAGCAAGCAAACAATTGTATTTTCCTTCTTTCAAATCAACAATAATTTGCACCTGCTCTTTTTGTGTTAATCCTTTATCATCTCCTTTTGTTGCCTGCCCCACAAATCTTTTTGCCTTTATCAAAGGAATGTTTGAAAGGTAACTTTCTATGTTGGAAAGGTTATCTCTGTACTGATTGAATACAATTACTTTGGAATTCGGTCTTGTATCAAATTGTTGTACAAGTATATGTTTGAGTGCTTCGAGTTTTGGGTGAACTATTTTTTCTTTGAACAATTCCTCTGCAATCTTTTTTGCACTCAAAATATTTTGGTCAGCCGCAATTTGCTTTACTGCTTTTGATGATTCCCTTTTATCTGCCTCGCCAACCATTTTTTGCATATAAGAATTCAACGAATGCGTTCCTTGTGTTTCAAGAAGTGTTAGTGCGTGTGCAACTTTCAAAAGCGCGGCAATCCTTGATGCTGCAGTGTAAAGATGCGGGTTCCTATCCGCATTTGTAAGTAATTCTTTTCGAATATGCCCTTGCAATGCAAGCATATCTGTTCTCGAAAAATATTTTTTTCCTGATCCCAAACCTAATTTTTTTAGCGTGTCAATTTGTTGTTTTTGAAATCTTTCCAAAAGAACTTTTACTTCCAAAAATTTTGGAGGAAGCTCAACCCTAACCCATTCAACGTTGATCGGATTCACATAATCTTTAACATCGTGATCCGTGTGTGTTTTTACTTCCACATTTTTTATGAACAAATTCCTGCACACACTTTGAATTTTTTCTTCATCCCCTCCCGGGGATGCGGTGAGTGCAAGAATGAGCGGTTTTTTCGCCTGCTTCATATATTCCTGCGCGAGATAAACGTAACTATAATTTCCCATTGCACGATGCGCTTCATCAAAAACAATTAATCCAAACTCCTTCAAATTTATTTTTCCGGAAACGGTATCGTTTTGAATGCTTTGCGGTGTTGCGGAAATTATTCTGCTTTCTTCAAATAATTTTTCCCGTTTTTCCGGGGAAATAGTTCCTGTGAGAACCGTGATTTGTTCTTCCGGAATGTTGAGAAATTTTTTCATGCTTTGTTCATGCTGTACAGCCAATGGTTTTGTGGGTGCCATGAAAAGAACTTTTCCATTATTTTTGAGTATTTCCGCAGCAACCATTACAGCGATTACAGTTTTTCCAAGTGCTGTCGGAGCAACAACAAGTGAGTTTCCTTTTTCGAGGACTCTCGCTGCGAGAATTTCTTGGTATAATTTTGATTCAACCGTGTTTGGTTTTATGAGTGGGTGTGAAATGTATGGCATTGTATTTGTTGAATTGGAAAAAGTGTTTAAAACCATTCAGGGTTTTTTTTATGGAGTTTAAGGCTAAAATAGGGCTTTTTCGTGATTTTCAGCTGTTTTTTGGGGCTTTTTTGCCTGTTTTGGGTGCTTATTTTATATAGATTTAGCTTTCAGGAATGATTAAGAGGTGTTTTTTGTTGGGAGACCATGTATTGCCTTTGGCGGCTGTTGACAGGCTAATTAG